>Ga0209780_1000858_pt1 | contig 18230 bp, 11 predicted proteins | sample WorMetexBAHAMAS2_FD_187384 | JGI IMG/M metagenome (GOLD analysis project Ga0209780, IMG submission 187384) | Marine gutless worms symbiont microbial communities from Max Planck institute for Marine Microbiology, Germany - Inanidrilus exumae... | ecosystem: Host-associated > Annelida > Digestive...
AACATGTTCAATTTGTTTAGACTTTGTCAAAAAGGACGAAATTTTACAGTAGAATCGTTTGACACTGTTGTTGTTTGTGGCAACAAAGTCGAATGTTGCTTCGACAAAGTCGAACGTTGCTTCGACGATGTTGCTTCGACATTGTTGCTAGTCTGGACCGGGCTTTATAGTCGCCTGCGGGCTGACTGCCTATACACCGGGATCAGCTCGGGGCCCAACGCTCGGTAACGAGTATAGGAAGCCTTTACCTTTTCAAAATTATCATTTACCAAAAATAGTAAGAGTCAAACGGTCATTAAAGCGCAATACAAAACAAAACATATATGTATTTATAACAAACCGTGGGATACAGTAAGTAAAATGCATTCAGACAGTTCAAACCTGCTGCTCAGAGTCGACACCAAGCGAATGTCAACAGAACATGGTTGTGTTGACACAAGTCCGAGAATCCGAAATCTGAATCCGGATCAAATTGTCGAAATTGAACCAGGATACAGATTATGATCCAGATAACTCCGAACAATTTTTATTCGTTGTATATCAAGGACCATTTCACCAAAATTTCATGGAAATCCATAAGTACGTTTTTGAGTAATTTCGCTGAAAGGCAGAAAGAAAAAAGAAAGAAAGAAAAACGCCAACGATTACACAGTCGCTTTGCTTCGCAGAAGTGACAATAAGTTTATTATCGTGCAGCGTTAAAGCTACGACACGATCGCGTGCACATAGGTCTATTAATACCCGGTAACGATTTACGTGCGCCGCGTTTCATTGGTCGTTCCTCAGTCACATCAGTGTGATATTCGTTAACGAAAACTGAAACGAAACTAAAACGAAGAAATAAAAACGAAATAAAACGAAAACGAAAAAAATCCAAAGCGAAAACGATGACAACGCTGACAACAGTTCCCTGAAAGCGGCCGACTGGCCGACTGCGCGCCTGAAACACGCATGTCGGTATTTAGTCGGATCGCCGCATAACTAGACAGGTAACTCTGCGTCTGTGCTGTATACTGCCTTATTGTTGTTGTTGTTAATATCTAACAGTAACCAAAACCAAGACTAAAATGAGATGAAAACTAAAACTACAACGAAAACGAAAAATAATGAAAACTAAAACGAAACTAAAACTAAAAAATAAATCAAAACGAAAATCACACTCAGTCACATAACATTTTGTCATAATCGAATATTCCGCATTGGCCACGCCCACCTAGACCTGTCACATAAAATTCCAATGCATAGATTCATCGTTGAGTTAAACTAAAACTGTAAACGCAAGGCACAGTCGCACAGCACAGCAATATTGGTTAGATGACGTCTGGAATGATAGCTCTATGGGCAGGGCTTGGACATAAAACGCTAGTGTTGCGCGTGTTGACGGCATCTGTCGGCATTTTCACATCTCGAAACGTGATAAATCTTGACGGCAAACTCATAACCAGATGACATTTATGTAATAATATCAGGCTGCAGGATGTGTAATAGTCGCCTGTGCATCCAGGCATTATATGGTGCTGCAGTGCACTCAATGAACCAGTGATTGAGTCAGTCAAAACCAGAGCGGATGGCCGATGTCCTCTCTTTGTCTGGATGACAGTGACCATTATTATCATCATCAATTTATTTCGCTCAAGGCAGCATAAAAACAGTAATAAAATACAAAATACACATACACATATCTAAAAAACCTAGAAAGTTGAACTACAATATAAATGTACAATGTAGGCCTACATAAAAGGAGACTACATTAAATCAGCTAAATAAAATTAAAACCAATCTTTAATAAATGTAATTAATGTCACACATGAACAAAAACAAGCGTCCAAAGTTGTTTGCACCACTTGTTACCCTCGCGGCTGCGAATAAATTTGGGTACGAAGTAACGAGTTCGATCCGTTTAGGCGTAATTTAGCAACAATACACCAACGTCATACATAGACACACAGACACACCGACGGACACACACACACACAACCACACAACTCACAGGATAAGTCACACTGTTATCGCCAGTGAAATGTTTAGCTTCTAGAGCTCCGGCACCGGACTTTCATCTTCCAGGGCTTCGTTCCTAACCAACTAGCAGGGTCTTCCAACAAATCTTCCAGCAAAATGCAGTCAAAGACGGCATACTTCGCCCCCGGTTCCGCCACCTGACGAGATAGACGGAACATAGCTTCATCTATAATAATTCTGGCCCATTCGCTGTAGTTTATACGAATAATATGACGTCATCCACAAAACCGGAAGTACATATGATATTGAATTGCCGTCAGAGGACGAGCGAGCCACGACCACAGATTACGTGTACAGAAATTTGGTGAAATTTGGACGTGGCTTTTTAGATATGCGACCGGGCAGACAGACAGACAAACATACAAACACGCTGATAACAATAGGCGAAGTAATGAACTATGCAGTTCGTGCGTACGTCAACGCCAAACATTGGGCGAACTAACATACTGCTATTGCCATCTGGCGATCAGCAATGAAAATAAACTAGAAACTGCGAGCATCGACGATCGAACCGCTGGAAACTTGCAGGATGGCCAGCTATAACCGACCCGAAATTGGTATACGCTTCCATGCCAAATAAAATAAAATAAAATAAAATTTATTGCTATAAGTTAAGTACACAATATAACAATTCATGAATTCGCATTGCGTTTGGCTGGACAGACAGGCGATAACTTGTGTCTGCCCATAACAACTAAACCTACATGTACAAATAAAAATAAAATAAAATAAACCAAATAATACTATTTATAATAGATAGTCAAACACTTTAGACAATATCAAATTCATCGGTAAATATCGTTAACCACGAGTACAAAACCGCCGCAAAACCGTAAAACGGCAATTTCACCAAATTTTCGAGAGTTTGGGGGCTCCTGTACGAACCATTTTCCCCGATCATTGCTAAATATGGCATGACGGTCTGGACCCATGGTATGTTGTACCGTGCCGAAGTTTACTCTGATCAGTAGCCTATACACTTTCGCCGATGACGGGCGAAAAACTGCCGAACCCCCCCCCCTTCTCCGACCAAGGCCAAATTGGACATGTAAGAGTAGACTACGATGTATTGTATTTGTACTACGCCAAATTTCGGTAAATATTTCGCTTCTGCAGGGCGAAAACCCAAAAATTCGACCAATTTTGCAACGAAATTATCGATGAGCTCCAGTACGCTCCCTTCACCGATCCGTGCCAAATATAGCACGCTAGAGTAGACCCAGCTTTCGGTTTATTCCGTCGATTTGGAGAGAAAAACACAATTTGGCCGTATTTTCAACTTCAACATACTGTGATGGTGCCACCTAGCGGCGCAGAGAAAGAGTTGAACGCGGAAAAACTATACACACCTTTCCTGTCCAAGGTACCAAAACCGTTTCTATATTCTAACGCCTTCATAGCGAAGTTGTTAGCACAAACAAAAAGCGTAACGAACGAAAACAAACAAAACATCGAAACTTTTCGCCCCATCACCCCGTCGGTGAGCGAAGTCCCAGCATCACCAAACTTGGCATGGTGATAGAGGAGATCCGTATCATTTTTGCACTTCGAAAACATCTTCAAATCCTCTAGAGAGCACTGGAAAGTTCAGAGAAAGTGCACACCAGCGGTGAAAACCCGATAACTCCGGAATCCCTAGAGCGAATCCTCAAATTTTAATAGAACCATTCATGAAACTCCCCACAAATGCTGAAAATTTTGTAAAAAAAATCGCACAAGGGATATGTCCTGGGCGTTTTTGTTCCGAAATTCGGAAAAATCGATTTTGGAGGTCCCACACTTCACCCCTGCACCAATGGGGTTAAATTTAGCGTGGAAGAGACGGGACGAAAAAAACTCAAAATTGTCCCCTGCGTAACGAAAATAACGGCGAATGCGCCTGGTGCATCCTGCCGGTAAAAAATAAACATTACTGTCGTTGTTCAGTTGCCTAGTTGGGAGTTGAAAATTAAGAAGTGTAGGGCTATATTCCCAAAAATCGAGACATTTACAGTTTCTAGTGTGAAAGAGTCGACCTACTGCGCAAATTAAATACCAGCAGTTTGCCGTGTGGGTAATCATGCCGGTACTTACTCAAAACACATTCATACTTCAAGAGCAGGCAGGCTCTATACTTCGTAAAGGCAAACAACAGATACGCTTTTCCGACGGTGAAACATACTGCGCCTTCAGGAAATAAAATCTGCCACCGTTTGTCATAATTTTTGTCAAGATGGCTGGTCTGTTACTCCCATGCGCTATATACAGCTGACGTGTGATTTTGAACTGATGTGTGATTTTGTGAAGGAGCGTACGTTGTTAGGGGCAGACAAAGACGTGACACCTGGTTCAATCAGCTCGTCGATATTTATAACAAATCACGACAGTCGTGCGTGTCCGCAGGCGCCGGTCAACTGGCAGTCACCGCTCGCCATCGCGACAGACCACTCGAGCTGGGCTGTTTCGATGAAATCAGTGTGATTCGATTCACTTATGTTTCTATTTATAACAATAACAACAAGTGGTCAAATCATTTTGACGAAAAGCCGCATCGCATGTCGTGTCGTTATTGAGGATTGAATGATCCCTTTTGCTGCGTACACCGCAGCACAGACTCGATGCTTTTCAATGCGCCATACAATCCCCAAAATTGCCCTTTTACGTGAAAGGATCTCGACTCACATCTAATACATGGTTCCTTGGACGTAGATCCACACGAGTCAGCCCCCAAAAGGCATCCAGAACGGTTCAGCCATTTTTTCTGCAAAGCACGTCAGTGTGAACAACACAAATAGAGACAGACAGACACAGACATACAGACACATGATAGACCACACTACATGTGACATCTGTCGCAACAGGCCGCATCTATGTAGTGTGTTTGTTTATGACAGATCAAAGATTGTTCACATTACAGTAAATAAATGCATGTAACTTTTTGTTTTTGTTGCGTAAGATACTCTTAAAGTAACTGGTTCGGTTACTTTGGTGAAAGGTATCTAGGGAAAAGTATCTTCAACAGTATATTCACTTGTGTCGAGAATGTTTCAGAAAGTATTACGAAGATAAAAGATAACGATACTTTTAAAAAGTATTTTGAAGATACAAGATAGAATACTATCTTGTATCTTCAAGATACAAGATGCTATCTCGAAGATGCTTCTCACCGTCAGCCTCATCCCAATCCTGTCATGTCATCTTTTCTCTTGATTCACCAATCTCATCATCCATAAGTCCATCATTCTTTCACTCCCGGCTCAAACTCACCTATTGTACAAATCATTTTCGCCACGCACAGTCCCTTTCTCCTCTTACTTTTTGAAACTAACTCGACACAAGTGAAGATACTTTTGAAGATACTTTTCCCTAGATACCTCTACCTTGTAGAGACAGAGTGGTACCTGAATCAGTTACTTTAAGAGTATCTTACACAACAAAAACAAAAAGTTACTTGAAGTTGTTTGCTGCAATATGAACAATCTTTTATCTATCATAAACAAACACACTACAGATAGTAGTTAAATTGATTTGATAACAATTACAACAACATGATGTAAAATATGTACAAACGTGCAAATAAGTAGGTAAATGCAAAAGTATCTTCCAAAAAGTATCTTCAAAAAGTACCTCGAAGGTACTATCTTGTATCTTCAGAATACTTTTTAAAAGTATCTTGCACAACACTGGAAGCAGGGAGTTGATTGTAGAGACAGAGTGGTTGGTAACAAAAAGTAACGCGTTTTTATCCCCGCGAAAGCGTGGGGATATGTTTTCACCGGCGTTGGTTTGTGTGTGTGTGTGTGTCTGTCTGTCTGTCTGTCTGTCTGTCTGTCACCACGATAACTAACAAAATTGTGGACGGATTTGCACCAAATTTTATGCGAAGGTTGCTTGAGGGAAAGAGAAGACCAAGTTCGTGTTTCGTTACAATCGGTAGAGGGATGTGGAAGTAATGGTCAAAAAACTCCGTAAACCGGCGATTGTTTATAAAATTGCTCCGTCGGGAAATAATTCGGAACTAGCGGGCCGCAAAATAGTAGGTGTACTCTAGTAGGTGTACATTTGTACTCTCTCGGAGTACTTTCCATCTAGTTTTTGTTTGATTCTAGCTATACGCCCAGCACCATCAGCGACTGCCACGCCATCGAGCGGCTTGAGGTCATGCGCTTGATCGTGATACACGTCGAACGATTATTAACTGTCCTCATCAGCATACTCGGCCGCCGGCGCCTCGAGCATTTTAATATAGGAAGATCGGCGGATTGACCGACGAAGCGAGAGAGTACCATCGTTAAACAGACTATGTCGGCCCACACCGGATTGAATGAGCTGGGCTTTATACTAATTCACTGAGCTGCATTAATCTCCACGCGCCACTACTTCCACTATACACCCGCCACCGTTTCGAGCACCTACGTTGTCGTCGAGGTCTCCGATAACCGCCAGACGGCGTCAGTACTCGACCCTTGCATGCACGGCGTTTCGCGATCGCGTGATATTAAACTCCAACAGTCACTCTAGTAGACAGATTATTTGCAGCTTGCGAATTTGAGTTAACTCGTCTTGACATGGCTATCAATTCGAAGAAATCGTATTGTCTAAAAGTAGGACCGCGTTGCGATAAACCTTGTAACAATTTATATACATCGGGGGTCATCTAATTCCTTAGGTCGATGAAATGAGATACCTAATTGGCCTATTGATAGTCCAGTCTCATATCTTTAGATGTTCTCTGGATCACGCTAAGCGTTCATTTTACCGTGCTGTAAATGGAATTTTGGGGAAAATCGGGAGAACCGCGTCTGAGGAAGTAGTTTTGGAGTTAATCAAAACCAAATGTCTTCCCATCCTACTGTATGGCCTAGAGGCCTGTCCTTTAAACAAAACAAACCTTAGATCACTGGATTTTTCCATCAATCGGTTCGTTATGAAACTTTTTAAAACTAGCGACATGCACATCGTCACAGAAATTCACTTGGCATTTGGTTTTAGGCCGCCTAGTGATATAATTTTGGATAGAGGCAAAATTTTTTTGTACAAAATATGAGTCACGCGACAACCAATTGCACAAGCTTTCTCAGCTGCCTTTATAGCGTCGGATTTTTTGTCAGTTATTGTTCGATATCAACTGGTTTATACTAGAATATATCATAAATTGTATTGGTAAATGTTTGCAAATCTTGATCTGCTTAGTTAAGTTGTTTGCTTCTATTTTTCTTTCACTTTTTATTGCTTTTGTGTTAATATTTCTTTTCTACCATTTCGGTGAATAAAGATGAATATACATAATTATTTTAACGAGATCCTTCGCGATCGAGACAACACGATAAGCCTATAGACACTGCTATTACTCAGTGACATGAGAGGAATTCCTGGGGCTAGAGAGGCACTTTTGTTGTGGGGTTGGATACCGTATAGCCCACTGGTAAAACTTTTTCAAGACCGTTGCAAGATGCGCACACTATATACAAGCTACTCGGTGGAGAGAAAGTACACGGTGAAATAAAGATTAATTATTATGCTACATCGCATTCATAGCATAGATGCGGCCTATTGCTATACAGACGGAGTTGCGTGGTCTATCTGTGTGTCTGTATGTAGGTCACGTTCGTGAGCCTTCCAAAATGATTGCACCGATCAAGATGGCCATTTGGGGAGCTGACTTATGAGGGTTCTCCCCCTCACCTCCAACAGACAGCATCTGAGCTCTGGTGTATGTCTGGAGGATAAGAGGGAAGATAATACGAAGTGCTCTGTGCTGTGTGCGACAGTTGTTCACCATTATACGCACACACGTGAGCAGTTCTTATATTTTTGCATGTTAGTTAGATTTAGATTTCCTTTTGAGTGTTTATTTAGGTTTTATCTTTTGTGTGTTCTTTATTGTTAACTTAGGCCATTTTCGTCTTGTATTGCTTGCTTTTGTTCGTTGTTGTGTTGGGTTTAGTTTCTTCTGTACTTAGCCAATAGATTAGCTGGGAAGAACGTCTCCGAAATGACCTGTTTTGTGTCGTCTGGGATGTAAGACCTCAACTCAATCAATCAATGATGTGAGTTCAAGAAGAAATTATTAGATGGGGTCGAGATCCCCACGTGAAAGGGCAGTTTTGGGAGTTCTCCGACGCATTTAAGAGCATTGCAAGTCACTATATACTACGTACGCCGCAGAATGAAAACCAATAGCTGCGGTGTACGCAGCAAAAATTCTATCCTCAATAACGGAACGACAAGCGATGCGGCCTTTCGTGAAAATTCTTTGACCACGTGCTTTACAGTCGTTTCATTCCATGGCTACACCGTCGTACGTGCGTTGAGCGGTCAATCAATCAATCAATCAATCAATCAAAATCGATTTCCTTAGTTGGAGCCATGTGTCACCGAAGGTGAATAGAAAGGCACCGATGGATGGCTGTCAGTGGCATGGCATGTAGACGGAGTTGAAGAGGTGAGTTTTGAGAGCAGTTTTAAAGCTGTCCACGGTGCCAGAATCGCGGATGGAAGCAGGTATATTGTTCCAGGTAGCCGGTGCAGAGACTACAAAGGAGTGTCGATGTAAGTCAGAAGTCGCGTGAGGCCAGTACAGTGTAGTGGTGTTGCCAGAGCCCACACTTTATTTCTTTATTATGAAAATTGTACATAACTACACATAAAATAAGAAAAAATTAAGAAAAGTTGCCGAGTTACACCGGGATATATAAAGAAGAACTGCGATGAAGTTCGACGTCTCGAGATCAACTTGAGACGTCGCCGTATAGCTGCGTCGCGGAAAGTGAATGCGACCATTATTACACGCAGACGGCGGGGGCCGGAGCCCATAGCGCACGGCGGACTAGGCGGAGGGCCCTGGAAGAGGAGGGACGTACGCTACCGGGCCGAGGCATTATTGTCGCCAAGTGGACCTCTCGACTGCTGCGCGATGGGCCTTCAGAACTGAGAGGCGAGCGACCACCGCGCCGAAAGTTTCTTTTTCCTCGCTATACTCGACGGCTGCCATTAACGCCGACGTTGCGACGGTCGCTCGGCGCGTACGGCCATGGCTTCGGGCATAGCCTATACAACCGGCGTGTCGGATCTAGTTAGTAGTCGAGTATCGTTTCAGTCGACGCACTGAACAGCGATCTCCCCGTTCTGCAGTTCGTCGGTCTCACTTCCGAAGGATGTGCGATCACTAGCTGATCGGCAGAAACTCGCACGCACGCGGCATGGCATTCGGACGTAGGAAAACGACCGGAAATAGAACCGCGAGACGTTTGTCGCCGTCACTGTCGTGGCCGCTGCTGGTTTCCGTTCTCGTCGTCTCTTTCGTCCACCGGTCAACGGCGGAGTCTGACGTTCGCGACGTCCGTCCTCTCAAGTCCAACTCGATCCGGGCATTTCTGGATCTGGAGGCGTCGCGACGCGCGTGCGTCGACAAGCCGCTGCAGGTGCGCGAGATGCAGGCCGACGCCATCTTCTCCGGAACGGTCCGCGACGTGGATCCACCGCGCCACGGCGCCGGTCCTCGGCGGGCTGTGGTCGCCGTGAAACGGGTCATCAAGGGAGACCGGGTGGTCGAGGGCGCGGCCAGGGCGCACCTGTCTGGCGGCCGTGGACACCGCGCTGGTCCCGGCCGGCCTCTGGTCGTCGTGGGCGGCATCGGTGATCCGCGGATCTGTGTGTCGACCGCACGAAAGCACGACACTCAGATCTTCATGGTACGAGATGACGGTCAAGGAAATCTCGTCCTGAACTCGTCTCTCGTTCGACTGACGCTGCACAACATCGAGCACACCGAGGCCATCGTATACAGTAAGTAAATCACCGCTCTAACAACAATAACAAGTAGTCAAATAACGACGAAAGGCCGCATCGCCTGTTATGCCGTTATCGAGGATAGAGGATAGTGCACCGCAGATGATGCCGTTATAGATTTTTTGCTGCGATGTACGCAGTAGTGACTTATAATGCTTTTGGGCCATACAACCCTTAAAAATTGCCCCGTTCCGTGGAGAATCTGGACCCTCATATAATACATGGTTACATGGTACCTTTGGCCCAACCGAGTCACCCACCCAAACGGCATGTCGATCGGTTCAGACGTTTTATATGGCTTATAGACGTGAACGACAGACCGACAGACCAGGCTACGTGCGATATCTGTAGCAGTAGGCAACACCTTATGCACTGCGTGCATGCGACGCGGCCTAATAATAACAAGACGCTTAGCTGTCGCAGACAAAGTGCGCCATACGCTTCTGTGCAGTCATGGTTTATGGGTATATAATTGAAGTGTATATAATTGTAACAGGTAAATAGTATGCAGCCCCCTATCTAAAACATGACGGGTTAGCGTTAGGGTTGGGTCGAACAGTGACGTATTGCGGACTGCCCGTTCGTCTCTCCCGTCATGTTTTATGCTCTGCATGATGCCGACAAAAGATCAGCAGTGTAGTCGACTGTGGCCATAGACATAAACAACCGTCTTAGTCATATCCGCATTGCTTCACTGACGTAAATCTATAGGCCTGGGTGTATGGCGGAATTACCACTTCTTTTCAGGGAGGTCGCCCTTTGCTGGACCGCATCTGGACTGCCGTCTAATACAAAATAGCTGTTCTGTAGCTAAAAAAAAAACCTCGATCCATTTAGGCATTTAGCTACATCACAGCAACATACACACAGACTCAACGCACACACAACCCATGGGATAAGCCGAACCACGGTAGCCACGGTCGGCTAAGAAGTAGTGTTTACATAAGGTAGAGGGTGCATTGGACTACGTAGATTTTTATAGGCATTGTCACCCATTTTTTAAAATTACTTAAGTGGGAGACGTTTCTGGATGTCATCCGATATTAAGTTACGTGTATACGAAAAGGTGACGCGCAGGTGTCTGCTATACCGTATAGCTGTTAAATGGTAGATTTTGCAATCAAAATACATTAAAACTTGTTTGTATACTTTAGTAAAAACACTAAAACAGAATAAAACATGTTTATGTGTAATTTACAGTTTGAAAGTAACTGAGTGAAGGAGCGCCAGCAGACTTGTCAGCAGTACTGCTTAAAGTAGTTTGAAAAAGCTGGGGGCTCCCTCTCACCACTTACCCTTTTCCCTTATCCCCTCCCTAAGTCTACCACCCCACTTTCCCTGAGCTGAGGGGGCTCAGCTAAGAGCTGGGGGGCTGAGCCCCCAGTGCCCCCTAACTTTAACCCCTGCTTATCAGGCATCTTACAGTATGCAGTGATTGAAATGTAATGTGTGAATGTCTGTGTGATGTTATTCTCGACGTGAACAATTTAACTGATTATAAATTAGTATTTAACGTACGTGATTAATGTGAAATGACGCTACATGAAATATCAGTTCTGAGAAAGATAAAATAGTAAGAATAAAATAAAACAGAAATGCACGTTTTTATTAAAAATACAAATAAAGAAAACTTTCAACAACTATGTATTGAATAATATCGCCGTCTGCAAACTGCGCAACAGTAGCATGAGTCGTCCTTTCGACTTCAGAGATAATGTTTCTAAAGTAACGTTTCTAAAACAATATCACCGCCCTGCGCGGTAACGTGTTTTTATTGAGTAGCGGTATACTTTTTTCCTGATTTTTCTTGATTTCTTATTTCTACTGCACAGCTCTGTGTGGCAGACGTTGATGCTGTTGTCGGTTGCGACATCTAGGCCCCTATATACCTCTTTTAACGTTCGACAAACTGGCCAACGATATTGCCTTAATTTCACTGCCTCGGGCGGGCTTTGTGCACATAGACTCGTATAGGCCGGCTTACCGCTGTCGATAATTAAGGTCATGCACACTGGTATTAAGGAATGCGAGGTGCATTATATGCAACCCCCTGCAGGCTTACATTAAATGTCGCTTTGCGTCTGTTTGTCTGAACATTCAGGGCTAGAGGGAATCAGACGCCAGCATAGCAAAGCTGTACCGACTACCGAGCACGATACTGTGCTGTTGGTTTTCTGTCTGTCCGTCTGTCTGTCACACGTTGGTATTGGCTAAAGGCCTGAAGACGTGCGATTTTCAAGAGATTCTAGTGTTGTCACGCCAGAATTTGAAACGCCTGTCTTTGCGCAATCCACCTCTTCCGCGGGAGATAAATGGAAAGATTGTGGAGAAGTCGTTATTTTGTGTAAACATGTAAAGATGCGGCTACGTAATGGTAACCGTACGAATACAGACAAAACTAGAAGGGCTCACTAGAGCGCATACCTCTCCGACCCCACCGACCTTGACCTTTGACCTTGACCTTCCAAAATTTAATCACCTCGTCCCCTATGGCCAAGGGTATGACTGATCAAGTTTGGTGACAATCGGACTTGAACTGGCGCCAGGAAGTTGTTCACAAACATATATGCCTATACAATGATGGTGGTCTTGATGTCATATCCGCGTGGCCTATTCATGGGTAGTATTTTTATGTCCTTGAGTGAGTGACCGCTGAACCCGATTTCAAGGATGCGCTATTTTAAACGTCGAATATCCAGCGACGTTAAAGGAGATCAAACCGCGAGACCGAGATCGAGGTCAAAATTTTGGTTTCGAGACCAGTCTGGTATCCAGGCTTTAGCATCTCTGCGAATATCTCGAAACGAACGTCGTGGTTATTTGCTGCTAAACAGTGTCGGCCGCCCGACCGCCCACGCGCCCGGCGGCCGGCCCGCCCGCCGGTAGCGTTACAGACGACAGACGACAGACGACAGCGAGCAAAACAATACTGGCCCATTATGCGGGTCAGTAATAAACAAGTGGTCAAAGAATTTTGCCGACGAAAGGCCGCATCGGCATCTTGTCACCCCTCGCGGCGGCGAATGGATTCGTCCGATCTTGATCCCCATCAAATACGTACTTACTTTCTTGGGACCACATAAGTCAGCCCAAATGGCATCTCGATCGGTTCAGCCGTTTTTTTTGCGTACACCGCAGCCAAGACTCCCAATGTTTTTCAATGGGCCGGACAACTCCCAAAATTGCCCACTCCCTTTGGGGATCTAGACGCCAATCTAATAGATCCTTGGACACACCCGAGTCAGTTTCCCAAACGGCATCTAGATCGGTTCAGCTTTTTTGCAGGGCTCACGAACGTGACCGACACACAGACATACACGCACACAGACAGACCGACCACGCTACTCCGTATGTAGCAATTGGCCGCATCTTATGCACCGAGTGCATGCATTGCGGCCTAATAATAGGTCTACTCAGCCTTGCACCCTCCTTCGTAGGACCGTGGGTCTCATAGCCAAAGTTGGTTGACTTGTTGTGATGGTTTGTGTTTGGCGTCCACTTGGCGCTCAATCTGCATCAATCAAATGAACCGGATGAACTCTGGCAGTGGCTTTTCACGCATCACGATGACAGCAACATAAACACTATTCTTCTTCTTCTTCTTCGTATTATTATTATTATTATTGTTATTATCATTATTAATTAATTATTATTAATTATTAATTAATTAATTAATTTTGCAAATGCGACTGTGCATTTCTTACTTACTTACAGACTGGCTATGCTACTGACATCTAGCGAATGACCTTTAAGAACCAGCGCAGCGCATATTTTGGCCATGTGTGCACCCACCCACCCATGCAAGTGAGCAACAAGGGACTACTGAACCAAAGTTCACGAAATTTTACCAGACGGGACTCATCATCGATGTTAAAGCAACAGTCAGTGCTGCGATATTCCCATACGTTGTAAAATACCAGCACAACAATAAAGGCGAGATATGTCAACCGGTCGCCGTCTCGCGCCACAAACGTGGTTGCCATAGCAACGGCCCTTGACTGAATTTCACCAAATTCTTAGCCATAGTAACTTTTTCATCGTCGGTGTTAACGCAACAATTCGCGTTGCGATCCGTCCACCCGTTGTCGAATAACAGGAGCAACATTTAAAGAAGAAAGTAACATCAGCAAAACATAAGCCCGCCAGCATAGCCGGGCGGGCTAATAAAAATGGCTGCGGTTGGTGCCGTAATGGATGACCTTGGATGACATTGAATCTTACGCTTCACCTGTATATAAAGACGTGGCTATATCTCGCAAACCGCACGAGATGAAGTTACCAAACCAGTACCACAGACCACTAAGAGGATGTCATATTCGTTCTACTCGATGGCAGCGGAGCGAGAATATCTGTCACACGGATCAATGTCCCGTATTGATGATCGATCTGGTGCATTTATGTTTATCGGAGTGACGCTTCCGTCTTGCCACTGCCGCTGACGCTCGATGTGTTTGCAACAGCTAGATTTTTATTCAAATAAGTAGTCGGTTGATGAAATTCAAACGTTTGTTCACACGCACGCGGTAGTCTGTGTGAGAATAGGTCGAACGACAAAAGCAAAGCACAACAGTAGGCTACTTTGCATTCACTTTGCATTCATTTCCTCAGCCGCTTGAGACGATATCAACTGTGAACAATATGCGTCAGTTGGTGTTTTGGGCCCCGTCCACACCAGCAAAAATGTCGAAGCAACATTCGACTTTGTCGAAAGAATCGTTTGACTTGTAGCATTCGACGATGTTGCTTCGACATAGTTGCTGGTGTGGACGGGGCTTTAGGCTGCGTCAATCCGTTTCGTCTGAGGTCTCAATTCTGTTACATACTGTCTTGTCCCTACAATTACTATTACTTGCGTCTCCGTCACCTATCTGTACAGGTGGACCAAAAAGTAAGTACTATATGATTTTACTAACGAAAATCTTTGTTAACAGAATAAAATCTTGTAGCAAAAGAGAACCAAGCAAAAAACAAACAAACAACTAACTAAATTTATACAATTATACGAATACCAGTACAGAATGTGCGAGAAAAGCAGTGGGATGTTGTCTTTTGTTGATATATTGAACAAGAGTATGTAATCGAATTGTTTTCTTGTAATAATGTTAAATATTCTATGCTGCATTAGCAAAAAACGGGATGGGTCGCTATCGTCTACTGCAACGTGTAATATGACTCCGTTTTAAAAGCATAACTGTTGTTTGAAAAATGTTCAAATTCATTCATTCCTAGACCACTATTTAACAGGAAATTCTCTTAGATTTTGTACCCTCATAAATCATTATTTTTCTTTTCTCAAGTATTCAATTGAAACTTTGTCATCTTTGCGTTACAAACAAATCTGATAAAAAAACCAGCTTTGTTGGCGCACACTGGCACAATTTGTTGATAAACCAGTAATGACATACTTTTTGGTCCAGCCTGTATGTATACAGATACTGCACATGTGCGGGGTTTAGCTTTCGCACCTGCGGCAAAGCTGTTGATGTTAGGTGACTGATAGCTGACGAGACACCCGAGCCAACATTAAGGTTGAAGATCTGTGTCCTGTCTCCAGCGCCGTGTCAGGTTCGCGTCTGCTTAGCGTCCCCTGTCGCTGCTTCTCTGCGCATGCTCGTGTGCTAAGACGCCAGAAGGACTGGATAATTTTATACCCGTACTGCAGGTGCCCGCTAACGGTCCGCGTTCTTTGTGGAGGCTGCGTGCCAAGTTCCTTGATTAGCCCGCCCTGTATAGTATGCGAACTTGCGAAGCGCTATATGTTCTGTCGATATTACTTTGTTTCTGCTTCTTTTTAACGGTGAAGACCATTATATCAGAATATAAGGGACCGATCGTCACCAGATTTTCAGGATAGATACGTATGTGGGTGGGCATGATCAGTCCGACCTTCTTTTCGTGATCGCTCAAGAGTCATTGCTATGGTAACCGACTATTGGCGCCAATCAGCGAAAGATAGCATATCCCACCTTCATTCTGTGGTCACTATACGATCTCCATGTTGTAGGGCATGCATGATGTCGTAGTTTGCGAAGTTTACTGGTGAAGGCGTGTCACGTTATTTAAATGAAATTGTATGGGATTTGTATCAGCAGGTTTAATCAAATCTTATCGTTATAGCGCCAGATCAGCGATCTGACTCTAAGTGCTGCAAAATGTTTACATTTCCTTGCCCTACATCATGGCGACCAGAACATGTGGCATATATAGGAATGAAGAAATTACGCCACTGTCACCCTATGCATACTTTGACCAGAAGTAATCAGACTGTGCAATAAAATAATTTATTACTCGTGTCCGGAACGCAGTTTTGGCGAAATAGGGTTAACAGTTCCGTGATCGTGGTCTGCGTTGGTTGCGTTCAGAGTGACGTGGTTGCTAGCGCTGTTAATTCAAAACGCCGCCGGCAATCTGCTGGTGCACTGCAGACGTCTGAGCATGGACTCCTTAATAATAGCTATCAATTAAGGAGTCCATGGTCTGATCCACCATGTATAATTCCCGTAAAAGACGACATAGTCGTTGAAAACTGAACGAAGAATTAAAGTGGAAAACAATAAGTTTTCTTCCACATTACACATATATAAAAATGGCCGGTCGTAAAAAGAGAAAGATATAAAATAGAGCCAGGAATTTCAGTACCCTTTATGCTGGAATTGGAATATGAAAGCAAAGTCATTTTTTAAACTATTAGTGATTAAAGAAATATGTTCTTGGCTGCCTCCTGGTTGAAGGGACGGAAAGTTTGCAGCCAAGAATGGTTTACTTCAAATCGTCTGTGAACTGTCCCCGTACGGGCTCCGGGGTTGTAATCCGCCCTGATTTATTTGTTGATTTTGGCGCTATATAAATTGTTCGTTACTGACCCGCCTACACATAGTTTAAAGGCCAGACTAGTAACGGTCGTTGGTGTCTGTCGTCGTCTGTAACGCGGCGCATATGCAACGTAACTCACCAGGGGGCAGCACGCGGCGGTCCAGTCGTGTTAAGTTCCGTTAGGCAACACCTTGTCTGCTTACGTAATTTCCTTCCTTGCTTTCTTTCTTACTTACCTACTTCGTCCAGAATAGGCCCGGTTCGTTTCCAGATCGGAGATTGTAGCAGGCGACCAAACCTGGCTTTATTTTTGTGTTCATTGTCATTGTTGTATATCTTGTTATGGATGCATGTTTGCTTTTGTGGTGTCAGATTTAGTTTTTCAGTACTTAGCCAAGAGATTGGCTGAGACGAACGTCTCCAAAATTGCCTGTTTTGTGTCTATTGGGACGCAAATTCTTAATCAACTAGACATGTCGCAAATGTGATGGTTGCAACGTAATGGCTGTTGAAGAGTATCACAATGAGCAAACGGATCTCAGCCGTTTCTGGGTCAAAGGTCACCGAAAGTAGGTCCAATTTTATGGGACACATTGTAGATTGACACTAACATTTATGTTTGTCGATGCGACGTTTCGTTCCGGAGATATGCGGTGTCGAGTGCGGAAGTCGCCAAAAAGTGGTCCAAAATTTGATGTTTTTTTGCGCCCCAAATTTGGGGAGGCTCCGAAATTTTTGGGAGCATTTGTAAATCGACACCACTTCCGACCAACTGGCCAAATTCGGTTGAGATCCCATGGCTGGTCTTTCATCTATGCTGACGAAATAAAAAAACAGCGGTAAAATATAGTGGTCTTGCTTTCGGCAGCCATAATCTCTGTGAACTGTAAAAAGTCCAGAATTTGAGTTTTCTGCCTTCCGCTCCTCATAACCGGGGAACAGAATGGACGTACTCCACGATCGCTCTTCGTGTGCTAAGCTACAATAGCCCAACTGACTGACGGTGTCTCAAATAGGGCATAACATACGCGGAGTGCGTTTGTCTGTTAGTCATCAAAAGTCGACGTGAGTGGAAACTGAATCGGTGATGTGGTATAAGTGATCGTTACTCAGGAGGCGCGATGCAGGAGCGAACGAAGCTTACTGGCCACCCGCTGAGGCACCGTATGTCGACAGTTAGGCCCAAGTAATGATCGAACTGGAGGCAAGCTTTTCTGCTGTTCTCCGCTGCAGTGCGTGCACATTCAGACGCAGCCTGCGGCGACTGTCGCTGAAACATGAGACATTGGAGATGTAAAATTTACCGGTTTTAGTAAAAATACCGCGGTATTATAAATGACGATTTTATTACTACACATCAGTGGTGGAAATAGACTTTTCATGATGATTCGCATTTTTGCGCCAAAATTGCCAATATATTGATTAGCAATCAACAGTATTTGATTAGCAAAATATAATATATGCGACGCAATTCTGTATTCGCAAGCACAACGTTACAACACTATAGTCTGTTCTGTGCTGACAGTTCCTGACATGCAACCAGGCTACAGTACAACTATACAGTCCGACTGCGGCACGGCACGCTGATAAATAATGACGCTGCCGTTTCCGTGTACACGGCGTATAAT
>Ga0209780_1000859_pt1 | contig 18228 bp, 10 predicted proteins | sample WorMetexBAHAMAS2_FD_187384 | JGI IMG/M metagenome (GOLD analysis project Ga0209780, IMG submission 187384) | Marine gutless worms symbiont microbial communities from Max Planck institute for Marine Microbiology, Germany - Inanidrilus exumae... | ecosystem: Host-associated > Annelida > Digestive...
GTTTTACACTAATAAATAATGATAATAATACACCAGTTTCGTGGCCATTGCACAGGTCAAAGTATTAATGAGAACCAACCCCCCCCCCCAATTTAGAACTGAGCTTTTTAGTCCACAGTTTCACTGCCCGCAGGCCCTTGCCGACAGCAACTTATTGCCTCTGACGTGTTCCCTGCCAGATTACCTGCATCTTGTCTGCATTCAGCTTCAGGCAATTATAGGCCATCCATTCTTGGAACCGGATGATACAGCCGCAGAGGTGCCTCATCGCATCTGATTCATCAGAGTTAACATGGTTAATCGTGTGTTGATGACTCGACTTTCGGCAAGTTCATTCATAAACGTGGAAGCAATTGTATGTTGTGTGTATCTGTTAGTACATTTAGATTATAGGTCATCACACATCAGATAGACTATCTTGTTTGTAAAAAGTTTGCTACATATACACTAGGGGCACAGCTAACCGGGGTACGTTCTCTGTTTAATGACCATTTTCCAAGGGAACCTGGATTATCTGGTTGCCCCTCGGTTTCTGCCTCCGCTTGTTCTGGAAGAATCTTTGGGGGTGAATGACACATTTCAACAGGCTGGATGCCAGTGTCAAAGCACTGAAAGAAACAAAGCACTAGCATGGGCTCATCTTTTCTTTATTCACCACCAGACTCTTGATCGAAGGTAGTGGCTGTCTGAAGGTACAGTGGTTGTGTGTGCGTGTGTTGCAGCTCGTGCTGGAGACTGGACATGCCCTAGTCCGTAAGTCTTCTTCTGTTACTTGATGTTGCATTTACTGTAAACAATATGCCATCACTACATACACCACTTCTCAGTTTTGACTATTTAAAAGAGTTCTTTGTTAGCCATTTGGTTGGTGAAAATGTAATTGCCCATGCCAACAGCAGTTGTGTGGGTAGGGTTTTTCAGCACAGTTTGTGTGTTTGTCTGTCTTTTTTCTGCGTGATATCTCAAAAACTGATGCATAGAGCTGTGATGATATTCACTGTCTGCAGTTATTCTGGTGACTTGTGACAAATCGCGACGAAGCATGAAGCTGCACATTGCACAGTGCTTTTCAGCTGAATGGTTATTTGTGTGTTGAACAGTGATTGTGGTAACACAAATTTTGCATGGCGAAATGAATGCAATCGATGTCACACTGAACGTCCTGATAATGCCGGCGGAGGCGGTATGTCTGAACTTCATCTCTGCATGTAAACTATAGCAGCAATACTGCAATATCAGCTGTACGAATCACTACTTTGCCTTTTGATGTGTTTGTGCCTTTGCCACCACACGTGTCGTTGAAGGCGTTATGTTTTAGGCTCTCCTGTTGCCCCGTTTGTTTTGTACATTTGTCAGGTCGGATATTATTATCACAATATCTCATGAACGGCTTGAACAATTTCGATAAACTGACAAGGAATATTCACTAACCCGTAATGATGACCTGACTATATTCTGGAGGTCAAGGGTCAAGGGCATCCACGTCGACGCTGGAGCGTCGAAGCCCAGTCTTCTAGTGTGAATATTACTAAGATATATCAACATGCGGTATGAAGATGGTGTAGATTACACGAGAAGAACTCAAGTCTTCTGTGTAATTCTAAGCCCCCCGTACGGGCTCCGGGACGGTAATTCGCAGTGATTCATGTGATGATTTCAGCGCTATATAAAATGTTTGTGTGTTTACTTAATTATTTCCTCATTTCCTTCCTTCATTTCTTCTTTCCTTATACTTTCTTTCTTACTTATTTTAATACTTATTAAATGTTACTATTTATAATATAATTCTCCATTAAAGGCGCAATATGACTTAAATTGTGTCGAAAGTGCCGCTAAACTCCAATCAACCTTACTTATGTACATCCTTACTTGTTTACTTCCTGATTTATCTATCTACTTCATTTACAGTTCATTTACAGACCCGTTCCTTTTTCCAGGCTGTAGGTCGTTGGAGGCGACCAAACTTGGCTGTAGTTTTTTGGGGTTCAGTTTTATCTTGTAGTATATTTTGTTACCGATGCATGTTTGCTTTTCTTGTGCCCAGTACGGGCTCCAGGGAGGTAATGCGACGTAATTGATGTGTTAATTTCGGTCATATATTAATTGTTTGTTTGTGTGTGTATTTACTTCACTTTGTACCCCACTTTTGTCCTTCTTTATTTTCTTCTTTCCTTATGCCTTTTTTCTTATCTGCTTCCTTACTTGATTTCTTCCTGACTTATCTATCTACTTTTTCCAGATTAGACCCGTTTTGTTTCCATTCTGGAGGTCGAAGAAGGCCACCAAACTTGTCTTTAGTTTCTTTTGGTTTATTTTATGTTGTAGTACATTTTGTTACGTATGCATGTTTGCTTTTGTTGTGTTTGTTTCAGTTTTTTTCAATGCTATAGAGAGAGAGATTGGCTGTGAAGAATGTCTCCGAAATGACCTATTTTGTGTTGCTTGTGATGTAAAACTTTAACTCAGTCAGTCAGTCTGTAATCCAAACGCATTAGTTGCCTTTAGCCATGGTATGCAGACAGTAAAACTGCTCCATCAAAATCCTCTAGATCTTATCTCGTTGCGGGCTAACACATGTTGACCTGTATAATATGTGTATAGTGGTTGTTGTGTGGGATATATCCGAGAAATGCTTTGTTGAGAATGTGGTGATACAGTGGACAAGAAGGTCATTTTAAAGCTGATGTGAGAAGACGCCATTTTTGCAGCATCTTAGTACTAGCTGAAGTTGTTGTGATTCATCTTAATGATGCATTCACACTTGTAATGCAGTGATGTAGTGTTGTGTTGGCAGGCATGCGTGGAGGATTCCGTGGTGGTCGTGGGGGTGGTGACCGAGGTGGCGGTCGTGGTGGCGGCGGCTATGGTGGCGGCGGTCGTGGTGGTGGATTTGGTGGTGGCAGAGGTGGCCGCGGAGCTTCTGATTCTTATGGGTAACTGACTGACTTTTCTATTCTGTCTGTTTGCATATAGTAGTGCCTTGACACGTTGGTTGTGTGATATGAAGTAAGTAAGACGTCTGACCTATTACCACTTATCCCCACCCGAAGTGAGGCCGGGGTACCCACTTTCCTGCCTTTTCCTTCCTTGTCCATTCGCTTCCTCATCTTTTGCTCTTTTTTACTTTTTTCATTTTTCCTTTTCTTGTTTGCTTTACCTATTTTATTCTTTTGTCCATCCCTTCCCTTTTTACCAGAATAGTCCCACTCCATTTCCAGGCCAGAGATCACAGGAAACGATCGAACCTGGGTTTAGTTTGTTTCGTTTTTTTGTGTTATCTGTATTGCTTAGTTAAGATTTATTCTGGTGTTTTGTTGTATTTGGTTTAGTTAAGTCTTATGGTGCAATAGTTGTCTTCCCCTGTTGTAGGCACTAGCATAATAATTTAAATGAGCCACTCAGTCCCTTTCCCTTTTTGGGTGGCTGCTGAACAAAAAGGCGGCCAGGGTTGAGGTTATTATATCGCTGGCCTTCCTTCACTGTGTGGGAATAGCTCTCCACCCCTGACCTTTTGTCTCTGATATAGCCATATTTGTGCTGAAATGAGACGTTAAACTCTAACTAACCACTTACACCCAAACATTCTGTTTTGATACAACTAGAAGAAATAAATCTGAAGGGCAACTGGCATTTCATGACATTGTAATTCATGTGCAGTAGCTTCATACTTCATCTTTACTTTGCTTCCGGTAGAGGTGTGAAGTATTGCCATCAGCATGTCTGTATGTTTGTCTGTCTCTCCATCTGCCCCTTATGCTCACATATCTCAAAAACCACACATCCAAATTTCACGTTGCCTGTGGCTGTGGCCTGGTTCTCCTGTGACGGTAGTGCTGTGCAGTACGTCTGGTTTTGTGGATGACGTCATGTTTTCATGTAGTGGACCGAATAGGCCAGAATGATGCATATGTTTCATCCAGTTCACCAGGTGGCAGCAACGGGGCCAAAGTCTGCCATCTCTGACCGCATCTTGTTTATTAATTGTGGCTGTCTACTAGTTTTTTTAGTTTTAAAGCAAGTTATATTATGTGGTTATTGTAACATAGTACAGGAGCATGAGTTTTCCATAAGATATGGCAATGAGCATGTTTTTATATATTTTACAGTGATCGTGAGCAACGTAGAAGTCGACCATACTGATCAGTTCATCAATGAGCTGTGTTACTCTTCTGTTGGTGAACTGTGCTCTTGTGACTGTGGATTTTATGAACCAGTTTTGTATATGAAGGAAGGACAGGTTGCATGTGACTGTATGATTTTTACTTAAACATGACTGTTGACAGTGTCACAAGTCTATATATTGGCTGCATCTGTTCTGGTGGTGATGTGATAATATATCAAATTTCATGTGGTTTACCGACAATGTGTGTATGGTATTGATTGGATTTGACCACATGTCATTTAATTTAATTTGACTGGAAGTTGCTGTAATTGTATTGTTTTGATACAGTGGGCAGAGTAATTTAAATTAAGATGTCGGCAGTTGAATTGTTTGCATGATGCTTTTTAAGATAGTTCAGTAATTACAGTAATTTAATCATGTACTGTAGGCAACCTCCAAAACAGTATTAATATCTGACACACTGCCTTGTCTTTGGCATATTGCAGAATCTCAGTTCAGTTTACATCTGTGTTGTTAATAATGTGATGTAATTTGAAGTCAGATAAGTTTTAGTAATTTTTGCCATCCATTACTTCAATTAATTTTTGAAAAATAATTGCTACTTATGCCAGATGAGCCTGTGGTAAGAGTATCTATTCCAAGCTAAACATGTGGGACTGTACAGACTATTTGATTTACGTCAGTCAGATATAATGCAAACAACAAAATCTAATACTTTCAGTGACATTTGCATTGGTAAATACAATGAAATACGAGGTCACAACATGTCCCAATATTTACAGATGGCTCAAAACAAAGTAATCATGCTTCAACTGCTGTTGTCTTAAAATCTCGCATTATTACCAAACAGCTTCCTAATCCAGTTTCCATATACATTAATGAACTGTATGACGTACTTATAGCTCTTAATGAACTCAGCAGACAACAACACAAACATTACTTTTTTCTGATTCTGTCTGCCTCAACTCCATTGCTAACAAAAAAAACTTGAACACACAATTACCTTGCAAATTCTGTTAAAATATAGCGGTCTTTTTATTCACTCCTTCTAATATTATATTCTGCTGGTTACCAAGTCATGTAGGTATTTCAGGTAATGAAAAAGCAGATAAAGCTGCTAAATCTGCATTAAACAAAACAATCTTTCAAATTCCTATACCATATACAGGTCTCAAACCTATTATCAACAAATATATTCATGACAAGTGGCCAGCAAACTTGGAACTCACAAACACAAAATATACTCTACCAGATTCATCCAACTATACTTTCTTACTCAATTCTTATATTATTGAAGACACAGATCCTCCAAAATGTACAAACTGTATTGTCAAACATCAATGCTGTTCCTTTACTGACATGACATTAAAACCATCTTCAGTCATACACCCAGCCAAAATATACTAAATTTTATTTTTAAAAGTAAACTTATATGATCAGCTATAATTTCTAATAAAGAAATCTTACACAAATTATACTTTTTCAATAAAATAATTTACCTAATTTCAATTTACTTATTCAGTGTTAATCTACCGTTATTGTTATATTTTTCTTTTTCAGTTAAATTCCAATATTTATAATATAGTTCTACCGTAAAGGCACGGTATGTGTTGAAAGTGCCGTTAAACTGCAACCAACCAACCTGTTGAGACTCTCATAACAACTCCTTCACAATCCTCTCTTCCTTCCTTGTAGATGAAATCTTGTACAACAGACTATGTAGTTGACACTCCTGTAACTCATTCTAATGTTGTTTATCATCAGGATCCTCCAGAATGCAATTATTGTCATGAGTTGCTTTCTCTAAAACTTAAAGACCGAATGTGCCTCTTTTAACCAATTACGGTATCAGTGCTGTTCTCATACTTATTCAAATCATCTTCAGTCACTCAGCTTGTAAAAATGTTAAACTTACATATTTCATCAAAAGTGTCAGTTATAATTCTTAAATGTGAAACAGAGCTTTATCTGTGTCTACAGTCTTATCACGCAATTTACAGGAGGTGAATTAAACAAAACTATTGTCGTTAAACGTCAGTCAACCAACAACTATAGCTTTTTCATAGAGCTGATTTAGTCACTCTTTTTGGTTAAAAAAGGACAAAAGGTTGGTTGACTGATTAGACTAACGGCACTTTCAACCCACTATAGGTCACGTCTCGCCTTTAGAGCAATAATAAGTTGTTAAAAATTGTATTTTAACTAATGTAAATTTGGAATAAAGTATTTCTTAAAAAAACGTAGTCATGGGCATCTATTAAGTGTGTATGTAAATCATACGATGGATAGGAGTTTAAATTATAAATTAACGTTGTTGATTAATTTACATTTCACATTTAAGAATTACAGTTCATCATAAAACTTTAGTATTTCTTCGCATGCGGGAGCAGTTGTGAAGTATCGTGATGAGTACGTCTTGTGTGTGTTTGTCAGTCCACGAGGATATTTTCCAAACCACATGTGCGATCTTTACCAAATGTTTGTGCATGTTGCCTATGGCTGTGGCTCAGTCCTCCCCCGGCAGGGTAATGAAATCCCAATGAAACGGGAAGGGAGTTTTATTCCCCATTGACAATGCATTGTACAGCATAGCATTTCGGGCCCATACAAAAAGGGCTGAACCGATCGAGATGCCATTTGGGATGATGAATGTGCTTGGCCCGGGGAACAAGTGTGTTACGTGGGGGTGAGAATGCCCAAAGGGGAAGGTTAATTCAATTTTTGGGGAAACGTACCCGACAAGTCTTATACCCCTAATAATTGCAAATTGGACTGGTCCATACAGCGGCACACAACAGGAGCAGACGCTTGATTGCAAGCATTGGACGAGTATCGTCGGCCGGTTTTGTGGATGACATCGTTTTTCGAGGCCGTATAGCAGTATGATTTTCGCTATGAAGGACCAATTTCACTTAAATTTACTTATTTACCTCGAGTTGGTTGGTTGGTTGGAGTTTAACGGCGCTTACTTGCAAACTTAAATAAAAGAGTAACTGAGAAATTCGACAATTACTGGGACGAATTACCGAAACGGACGTCGCCGTAGCTATTGTTACTTTGGTTGGAAGAAAGATGTTAATGTTTGACCGAATGCAACTGATGACAATTATCGCACTGGAGGATCTGTGTGATCAATGAGATGCAATATATTTACGTGCACTAAAAACTGACAGGAGAGCCAGCTTAATCTAGGTACCAAGAAAAGAAAAAAATAAGGAAAAACAACCCAAGTAGCTCAGAACAAACGGTCCAGGTGATAGGCAGTCTAGGGAAGAAGTGAAACTAGGGAGGAGGATCTGTGAAACGGGTAGGTTTTAAGCTCAGAGTGAAAGAGAGGCGAGTTATGGAAGAGCAGAGTGGAGTTTATTTTGCATTTATAATTTCCAATACTGCTGCCATTTGTTATGGATATGTTTGTTAATAATAGGTTTTAAACCTGTGCATAGTAAAAGTAAAAAGTAAAGTAAGTGTATAGCAGTTCGCAGAAACTCTGCCACACCACTACAGGATGGGAAACTCATGCCATATGGGATCACAGCGTTACCTTCACCCAACAAAGGTAAACTCCAACTAACTAACTAACTTAACTAACCCGACAAAGGCGAAAATCTCGCCATTACCCCCAGCCGAAGCAAGTACTCGATTTAGTGACCCCAGAGGGATGCAAGGCTGAGTTGACCTGTTTCGTGAAAGCAGACCGGCTGGGAATTGAACTGCGACCTGTCAGTTGCAAGTCTAACGCCCTACCACTGAGCCACCACGCAACACAGGATGGGTATTCAAAGAATTGGTTTCTGCTGTACATCAGTTGCAATCTCAACTGCAGCACAGCTGTACATAAAATCACATCTGAAAAGGCAGTAGCTGAATAACCTTGAAGGTAAGTCAAGGTCATCGGAATTGCCGCTATTTGGTAGGCCTTATTTCACTTCCTATTAGTGGTTGTAATTAAACATCGTAAGTAATACATGCTATTTCTGACGGTATGGGAGTTGAAAAAGTTTCAAACAGCAAAAGTGACCCTCAAGATCACTGGTATTGGTGCCACTCAACAGGTCATGCAGTTTCTAATTAGTCTTCCATTGCAACTGTATCTTGCACAGTTTCCGAGTTATCATTAGTTATTTCAAGAAATTTAAACAGGTAACGTGAATCTTTGGAGGTAATCTGTCATGTCGTGAATTCACTACAGCATAATTACTCCTCAGTAGCAATCAGCACACCAAATGTGAAGTGCCTAGCTTCACCCATTGCAAAAATATGATTGGGACCCCAAAATTAAAAAAAAAATTAGCCCCGTACGGGACTGACGGTCGACTCTTCACAAATAACGTTTCTGCAAAGTTCAAAGTCACGTTACACGAAAACTAGTTTAATAATCCGTGATCAGTTGTCAGCTGACTCAGCTCTCATTGTAAATGGCAGAGATATCTATTGAAAATTGACGAATTTTCAACTTTGAAGGGCTCGTGACCTTGACCTTGGATCGGGTCAAACTGCATACCGTCGTGCATCACTCATCGACGTCTACCTACATGACAAATTTCATTGAAATCGAAGATTTTTGTGGACAGATGGACGTACACATGGACGGACGGACCATGCCAAGTTAAGTCACGTGACACAAAAACTAGGACAAATATAAAAAATCCGGCGCCATCAAATTTAGATATTGTGGCCTTAAGAATCATTGGCCAGTTGCCAGCTCCCATTGTAAATGGCAGAGGAGATAGCTTTTGAAAATGGCCGGATTTCCTACTTTGAAGGGCTCGTGACCTTGACCTTGGATCTGGTCATATTGCATACCTTCACGCATCACCCATCGACCTCTACCTACATACTAAAATTCATGGAAATTAAAGAAACTTTTTGTGGACAGACGGATGGACATTTAGGACCGGCTTCATAATATGTCGACTCTATCTGAAGAGTCGGCCTAAAAATGACTCGCGTGACTATTGACTAACCTTGCCCATTATGGGGTAGTTGTCATCCCAATGATGTGGCCTACCTGTACACGAAATTTGATGACTATCTTCAACTGTACCAGAGATATGATTGGGACCCCCGAAATTTAAATGTCACGTGAAACGACCATGCCCTTTCGGGCTTTCAGGGGTAGTTTGTCATATGTGGGCTGGGTTCGCCAGCAAAGCATCTCTGCCTGTATGTGATAAGGAAGTTCAATGACTAACACTGTGCTGAAAGTCATGTTCAAGATTATCTTATTTTTAGAAAGAAAATAAATGGATAAAACAACAGAAGTCACAAATATTCAAGAATTTTTTTACTTTACCCTGTTTGCAATTAACTTAACAAATACACATGTACGTATGTATGAAACAATGCATACGATTATCTATTCACACAGATACACTTATTTTACAAGTTCATGCAATAGGTTATAGTAAATAAATTTAAACAACTGCTTAATATTATAACTACTGAAATCAATAACTAATGAAACAACAAACCTGGCTTTCTTAAACAAAAGTACTGTGTTAAATGCTAACACATGGAATTGTGGTTAAGTACACAACAAAATTCGCAGTAATTTACATGTTTGCCAGCAGTAATTTGTACACATCAACAATATGCTAACTGCATCTGGAGATTCTGGCCATAATAAGGCTATTATAATACAACATAACTTAGTGAACAAAGTTTGTGCCATAAGTAAAAACAGCATAAGTTATACATATTACACGGCATATGGTTACATAATGACAGGAGTGCATCCATCATGCGGATTCATGCCACTACATTGCAATACGTACATTACTACAGGTCAAACCGTGAGCTACAGCCACAGAAATCTAACAACTGCCGCAAAAGCACACCCAGATTTCACATAACGACATGTCGATACTTTGATTATCACTAAAACACAAACAAGCAGATGATCCAGAACAGCACGCTGCTAACTACAACAAACTCCAATGCGGCAACAAGACAATGGTATATTGCTCAACAGGCAACAACAATGTTACGCCATTCTCCAGGGGCGTAGGCGGGTTCTGCTAGCCAGGCGGATCCAGTATAGAGGGTCTGGGAGACAGAAATCCCCCAGTGCGGTCCAGAGGCAAAGCCTGGCAAGGGGTCTGTGGGATGGTCTGGGAGATGAAAAAGAAATCCCCCAGAAGCTGAAGCACATATAGCATTTCTTGCAGGAACAATTGGACCAGAATTGCTCTTAGTAACTTCAGCATGAAAGCACATCAGATGACAGAGGTGGTACCCCATACGTCAAAAAATTTATGATATTTCTCATTGGATTTATGAAAATCTCACAGGTCTCCCTTGTGGTGGCTGGGGTGGGGGGGTCCGGACCCTGGCCAGCTATGCCCCTGCCAGCCCCTGCACCAACTACCACAGTACAATACAGCAGCAAAGAAACATTCTTAACAAAATTACCCTTTTCATGTGCGTTAAGTCTGACACATAAAGGGTAGTTAAACGTAAGCTACATGATTTGCATCAAGTTTCTTTTGGTTAAAAAACTAACTGAAAGTTGCTAGCTACTTAAAAACTACACATTTTAACACAACCATTTTAACGAATATTTTCAACTCTATAGAATCCGTGTTCAGTTCGTATAAATGGGTAACTGTTATCATAGTTTCCCTTAAGTATTTTGAACAGAAATGAATACTATTTTAAAACACTGCTGATTGCAAGTGCTTACTGGTATTTATTTTTGTCAGTAATTAAAATTTAAGGGAGTACGCTTTAGCTCCTTGTCTATGAGTCTAAAAGCTAAATGCTGCATTTATTCAGACGAGTCTAAAGCATGAAAGTGCATAAAGTGTGCAAAAATGGTTTAGTACAGACACATGAAAACAGGATAGCACTAAGAATATGTAATACAAAATTAGTTTAATGCAGAAATTCTGTTCACTCACACATCAAATTATACATAAAACCAAATCTGTATAACTAATACAACTGCATATCATAGAAAGTGTCAGTTATAAACCTTATCTATGGGAAATCTAAAGACTAGGTACCGTGATTTAACTTAACAGGCTGGTAAAATGAGCCTAACTGGATACAAATGCTGAAGCAATTCCGGTGTGCTAAATCAGTTGCTGAGAAGATGGAACACTGAACAATAATCATCACTCACAACCTCATGGCAAAAACAAATGCTACAATCTTAGAGTTTGAGTTATTATCACAGCTGTAAGCCTATAACTAGAGAAATGTGCAGTCGTATCAACATGCAGACCCATGCCTGGCAAATCCCGGCCCATCCCCATCGCAGAGGTTAAAACCATAATCCGAGGGGATTCGATCTTTGACCTTTTGACCTCTGGGTCAGTGCATGCTGAGGTCCTGCCATGAACTATATGTGTACGAGTTTGGTGCTGATAGCTTGAGCCGCTTTCCTTTTAGTGAGAACAATAGACAGACAGATGTGATGTGACTGAACACCCTACCCCACGCCGGCGGCTATACAACCGGCGTGAGTATAAAAACAACTGTCAACTAAGCACAATAACTGATACTTAATAACTGATGTTTAGAACTATAAAAAAGTATGTGTTAATTTAGACTAATATTATATTGTTAATTTCCATATGATATACTATGATACCATTAGCAAATCGTTGCAAAATCAATGCAAACAATGCAACCTGCATACAATTTTTCAAGCTTTCACTTTAACCATGGCAGCAGGAGGGTGGGGCAAGCAGCCCTACTTTGCAAGTGGCGGCATTCCAGACTCAACATTCCAAAAATTCATGAGGCAGCACATGCTCGCTGCAAGAGATTTGAAAGTCTAGCATTCAAATGTAGTGACGTATTTACTGTAATGCCTAAGAATGTTTGTAAAATAATAAGCAGAGGACAGTATTTTCTTTGCAGTACTTATAGCTCGTATGGATGGGGAGGCGGATGCGAACAGAATACTGTTTGAGCCCCACCGGAGCTCTGGAGAAGACCTCCAGGGTGACCGCACTCCACCTGGCTCAAAAACATCAACGATGACCTGACGTTGTTTGGCACACAGCTGCCGGAGCAAAGAGATGCAGCTCAGAATTGACCTTTCTGGAGAATGCTGGCTTCGTATAGTGCTACGCACCCATAGTGGTGCATGCTAATATTGGATTCAATATTGGAATACTCATTGGGTGTTTCATATCATGTGATCACAAATAGTTTGTGATCACAAGCATGATGGATAATCAGGACAGTTGCAAAACGAGCTGACGGGGACTCTTGCCACAAAGCCTCATGCTGCCACTGGCCTTTATGTGAGAGACTGATTGGAGTTTAACGTCGCTTTCAACACAAAGACCAAATACACCACATCATTCACTTAGTTATGGTCTACCATATTCAAAAATAGGAGTGTTGCTTGACCTTTAACAGCACTGCCAGCACAGACATTAACAGCTTACATCATGTATGTACATTTACAACTGAAAACATGCAATAACATCAAGTTACAAAAAAGGTCAAAATACGTGTCCTCGATCTTATCTTCGTGGAGATAATCTTGAGTCACTAGATGTATCCTTGAAAGGTCTCTCCTGCCAATCTCTTGGTGATGTACAGATGACCAAACTTACAACAATCGACATAAATACAAAACTCAAACAACTAACGTAATAAAACCAAACTATCCCTGTTTACTCGCATGTGGCAAAATTGAAATAGACAAAGTCAAGTTTAATATAAAGGAACAGATGGAACCTACAAAAGACAAAAGATGGGAAGTAATATATAATAATTGGCCAGTTCAGCTGTCTTCATTATTGATGCACAGCAGTCACAAAGACAAATAGGACAATATGTCTTCGCTTCTAGATTCCAGCTAACCAAAGACATCTCAACTGCACTCAGCTATTCAGCGGCATATGTCATGCACAAATAAACGGCACAATGCGTCGTTTGTGTTGTTTTATAGCTATGCAATGGCGTACTGAAGGGGGCAGAATCGCCTACCCATTTTGAAACTTATGAATAACTGTCATGTGAGAAACTGATAAATTACCGTAATCCTCGGTTACATGAAGTGACATTTGAGTTGTTCAGGGGAAAAGTCATGTATAGACACAAGTTTTCAGATAAAAGGCTTTATTTCCCATAATATTGTGTTGACAACGCCATCAGTAACTTAGAAATGCTACCTGCTAGCTTTGATTTCCATTAGTGTAAAAGTAGTGGGTGGTAGGCATACTTCAATGAACATAATGGAAGCCAATACTGCCGGTTGATCCATATTTTGGGTTGATTGATTGAATTAAGGTTTTACGTCCCAACCGACACACAATAGGTCATTTTGGAGACGTTCTTCCCAGCCAATAATTCCCTTAATCACTTGTCATGTCATGATGGCCCACCTTTGACAAATTCTGAATACACCACTGTCTATGTAGACGTTCATGCTCTACAGTAACTTACGTATTTCTATTTGAAAGAATTATGACAATGTTAGCAGTATGCAGGAAACATGATTGGCTGCAGTCCGGCAACACACAGGACACTAAACACAACGACACATGAAATCACTGGGTATTCCTTCTTCAGCCAAACTATCGTGTCCATGGTCTCCTGCCCAGAAGGATGGAGGCATTTTTACAGTGCATGGCACTATTTATTAGTGGCTCTTTTCCAACTTTCAAATCTATAACTGCAGAATTGCTCGCAAACAACCAATCTGTAGTTTGTCATCATTAACATTTGACACAAAAACATCTGAAAGTGTGTTACCCTGTACTATCGGTTACTGGCTAAAACTGGAGATCCAAAGATGACAAGTTCGTCACATAGATGCATTCAGTGCATCAAAAGTGCAAAAATTATATATGTCAAAACTATTGTTATTAGGCTGTTAGTAAAATGACTGTGAACTAACATTATTAGTTAGTTGCAACACTACGTAACCCTTTACTCACAAACGAGAATATATGGCTCATATATAGGATGGCACCACTGTGAGACAATTTTTGCCAATGTTCATCAATTTATGCAATTTTTTCAACGTCAGTCTCAGCAGTAAATTTGCAATAAAGTCATCACTGCAAATCCCACTGCACCTTAAACGTGTTGCTACACTACTTTGTGAAATACTTTACACCTTTTTTTACTAACAATGGTTAGGGCTGTAAATTTTTCACGGATATCGTGGAATTCGCAAAATTTATGAATTTGAACTACCACCGCAAATTCTTGGGTTTTGCCGTGAATTTCGACTATTTTTATCTATTACCGCCTAACTAACAGCATCAACTATAAAATGCAGCAGAGAATGATACAAAATTAATACAATTTTATTTTATATGATCTTAATTACAGCAGACAATTCAATATAAAACTGACTGAAATGTACTGACTGAATTGACGTTACTCACCCACTGACAATTTTGATTTATCTCTAGTTAAAAGATTTTTTGACAAGTATGTTACTGAAAGTGAAAACAGTGTTTTTAATATCTGAAAAGATCGATTTGGCTGTTTTGCACTGCTGCAACTGTGACTGCAAATTCTTCATGAATTTGGTGTTTTTTGCCAGGAGTGGACTGCAAATTTTCCTATTTTGCCTGCAAAAAATTTACAGCCCAAACAACGACTCAGTTTCCGTGCCACAGTGTCTTCTGAAACATTTTTCCACAGTGAATGGCTTGTATGAAAGAAAAGGCTTACATCACATGAACAGAATGCAAAACATCAAACTGAAGCAAGAACACCGAATCAACTCAACATCACTACCGCAAATATTATCAGTCGTCTCCAAGAATTCACTCAAAAGATGCATGAAATATCTCACACACTCCACTAATGCATCCATTGTTGCCGCGTGAAAACAGTGTTACAAACATTACAAATGCACATGTGTGTTTATCTTTGCATGACAACTACAAATTTTAATAACAAAAACTTGGTGACTTCTGAGAAAATGACACACGAATTGCAATGTGACATTGCCTGGGTCCATGCTATTTGAACAACTATATACAGCCTAGATTAATAAGAATGAAGTCCATTCTGTAACGTTACATGGCAGAAGGTTGGTCGTAACAACAAACTGGATTGCTTGACTGACAGCAAATACAAGCATATTAACGACGTTCCAATGAAGCCGCAAATGTATCAACAAGTGATCGCAACCACAAATCAACAAAACATACATCAACGCAGTCGACAATAAAAATACGCAAAAAAAACAGTGCTTATTAAACAGCAAGAAACACCAATACGCGGCGGCGCACGCATGATAAAAGCATGATAAAAGACGTTATATATGTATATATATATATATATTCAATTATACACATTGCTTTGATGAATAATAATTCCAGCCCGTCACCAACAACAACAGAGCCAGTAAAAACCATCGGCATTAGTTGTACCAAGTCTTCATTCGTCTTTCATCAAAAACGAGCGACGTTAACAGTAACAGCAACACGATCAGAAGCACGAGTGCGCGTCACAGCTGCTACCAGAGCAAGTTCTGCAATGACATTCATCTCAAAAATTCCACCAAAGAAAATTTCTAACAGAAATAACTTACTCCGATTCTATACAAACTGTACCAGTTATAAACGTCCTTGTATTTGTTTGTAACTCAAAACAAGGATGCACCATAATGAAATAATGTCTTTTAAACATCCCCATCTAATACATGGTTCTTTGGACCCACAGGAGTGAGGAGTTGGCATCTCAATCAGTTTAGCTGTTTTTGCACAGCTCACCCGTGTGCCTGTGTGCCCAACACATACAAAAACAGACACACAGGCCATGCTACGTGTGACATCTGTAGCAGTGTTCCGCGTCTATGCAGTGCATGCTGGCGACGCTTCTAAAACACTTATAAACACGAAGAAGCCGAACTCACAAGATTGTGAAAACCCATGCCGCGTTGTCTGTGCCTCGTGACCTTGACCTTCTTGACCCCAAAATAAATGGGTTTCGTCGACTCATGATGGAACATTTCTATGTCAAATGTGGTGATGCTACGTGTGACATCTGTAGTGTTTTTTTGAGATATCGTGCGGAAAAACAGACAGACAGAGACAGACGCCACTGAAAACCCTAACTCTGCTACCACCGTCGCCGTGGATAATAAGCCGAGTTATACTGATGTTATTTATGTGCAGTTATATGCAGCTTATTAAATGGCTGGTGCAAAAAACTTGGCCATCGGCCACTGTGAGATTGGCGCAACTTTTTTACAGGCTGGCTGACCTACCAAGTTCCAACAATGCAATCGGCGATAACAGACTTCGCCCTCATGTGCGGTCGCCAACTAACGATGCCACATGTCGAACTCAACAAACAATGTCGTCTGATTGATTCATCATCATCATCATCATCATCATCATCATCACATGGTATTTTTAGAGTAGCCTAAGCAGCAACGCCACCACTAGGACCACTATAGTCAGAGGAAGTACAACAGTATCAGACAGTGTTGTAACAGCGGCGGAATAAGTTATGTCTTCAGATGGCGCCGGAATGTTGACAGGGATGGAGCAGAGGTGACATCATCTGGTAGGCTGTTCCAGACCTTAGCACCAGTAATCGGAAAGGCACGACTGCCGACAGTTGGTAGGCAGAAGGACGGAACATCAAGCTGATTAGACGATAAAGATCGCAGTCTTCGCCGGTTAGGCATGTCAGCAACGGGAGTAAACAGAGACGTCATGTAAGGTGGCGCCGTACCATGCAGAGAACGAAATGTCAGCGTGGCCACCTTGAAGATGATCCGCTCTGGAACGCGAAGCCAGTGAAGGCAGATCAGTGCATCGGTGATGTGTTCGGATCGCCTCATGTTGAAGATGAGCCTGGCTGCAGCGTTCTGAACGGATTGCAGACGCTGGATGAGACTGGCCGGCAAGTTGATCAGCAGGCTGTTGCAATAGTCCAGCCGGCTGAGAACAAGTGCAACGACCAGTAGCTGAAACACAGGTAACGGCACCGAGCGTATAGGTGAAACAAAACTGAGTAGTGATCGCCCCAGAAAACTCAGTAAGCTTACCGATCCCCGTAAGGTCTAGCAGTAAAACGAACGTAGCCAAACTGCTGATCGACGAGGGATGTACACCTTTACCCTCTTAAAGTCTGGAGTTCCTGGACCGACGTTTATCAAATGTTTACACGATGTAGCCAGATCATCGTAGATTGCCATGGCAATGTCCCTAGAGCCATCGAGAAAAGGGCGTCAGATCGGTGACCTACGATCAAAAATCTACCATATGGTGAAAATTTAGTGAAAATCGGTCCAGTATAGATCCTGAGATTTTTTTGCTCAAAGGTTTATTTTAGAAAAAAAATTATCACAAGCAGAACATTATAGCCCGCAGGGCATGCATGCCGCGCGGGCTAAAAAAAGTGGTCCCCGCCGCATCACAGTTTTTCAGGAGTGGTGTCACGTGACGGCGACCGTGTCGTGGTCGGCGACCGGTCCCGTCCGGTCCCGGTTGACCGCTAACTATTCTCGCCCTCAGCCGCGCTTTCGTCCACACGCCGCACACGGACAGGCTCAGCTGCAGATTTGTCTTTTCATTCGCCCGAAGCGAAGAATTGCGGGGCAAAAAACGGTGTTCACGCGTTCGACTATAACTACGCTGAAAGTAAATCCATTTTGATGAAATCTGGAGCACTGTGAGCACATTGTTGGGGCTGGTCCTGGCAGGTTTCGGGCGCGATCCGTGCAGTAGCGACAGAGGCCGACAGTTTGAGAGGCAGCCGGAATTTCGTTTTTTGCCAGGTAAATAACGCACGATTTCCCGTCGGACAAATTTGACATTTGAACACACCAACGTCGATCGGCTAGGCGCTGAATACTTTCGGAACAGTTTCGAAAATTTTGCCGCAAGGGGTCGTTTTTCAAAAAAAACGCAAAAATGAACACAAACTTTTTTCTACGAGATGTCTAGTTTCTATTTTTTACCGTTAGAATCAATTCAAAGTCTTTCCCCTAGGCTGTACGTTCCGCACATTAAGCCCACCCCAAAATTTTCCGCGACGTCACGTCAGTAACTATCGTATAACGCGTGACATCAGTCAGTCGCAGGCAGCCAATCACCATCGACTATTGAGTCACGTGACACTATGCCTCGTCGAATGCAGTAAGTAAAACAGTTTATTTTACG
>Ga0209780_1000860_pt1 | contig 18213 bp, 20 predicted proteins | sample WorMetexBAHAMAS2_FD_187384 | JGI IMG/M metagenome (GOLD analysis project Ga0209780, IMG submission 187384) | Marine gutless worms symbiont microbial communities from Max Planck institute for Marine Microbiology, Germany - Inanidrilus exumae... | ecosystem: Host-associated > Annelida > Digestive...
GCTGGTGCGAAAGCCGTATCGCTCATTGGGTCAGATTTCAAATCGCGGACACCTCAAAAAACCTTTTTTTAATAATGTTTTAAATGAGTTGAGACGTTTTCGATAAACTTTAACCGGACACTACTGAGTTCTTATTTCGTCAGAAATATTTTTTGTGAGCCAACTCATCATTTCACCAAAGGGATTGTTTTTTAAGACCTTCAAGTCCTCTTCAACATGCTTTATAGCTGGTACATAGAAATACTTTGGAAGATTTCCTTTGAGCTTATTTTTCCAGCCTAAAACCTTTTCGTCACCAACTACCTTTTCTTTCGGTATTTTATCAAAATGCTCTTGCCAAAGATTTTCTATTTTTTCTTGATAAATCTCAGGAGTAGGTTCTTTGTCTATCTCCTCAAAAAGAGTTTTGAAATCAAAGCCTTCTATTGTAAGATCAGTTTTCCACCATTTTTTTATATTGGTTTTTGTCGGCTTTTTAGTTTCATATTTAGCCCACTCGAACTGTTCAGTAGCATTCCACTTAGTACCATGTTTGCTTTCTTCATAATAGAAATCAGTATCGCCAATATCTTCTATGTTTTCAACTTCTTCTAATTTTAAAAAAATTTTTTGGGTAATGGTCAACTCATCGCCACTCTCACTCAGATGGACTTTAAATTTTCTTTTTTCTTCTTCACTAAGGTTACTGAATGAAACTTCTATAGTTATTGTTTTTGAAACATCGTCATGGTGAAATGTTCTTTTTGAGACTTTCGTCCTGCTAAAATTAAAAACTAAATCGAGAGCTTCAAGAATATTTGATTTTCCAGCACTGTTCTCACCGACAAGGGTTGTAATGTCTTTTAGGGACAAAGAGATACCATCGGAGTCAAAAGTTTTAAAATTATGTACCTTCAAATTCGAAATTTTCATTATTTTACTCCGTGGTGATGATACAAAACTAAAATTCTAACGCCCGGCATCAGTGGGTGCTAGCTTTTTGCGCTCCACTGAATGCCGATGTTAGCGAAAACAATCTTTTTTTAGTGCCTATTCCAATATCTCTTTAGCTTCAATAATATATGCCAAATCATGATCTCTTTTCAATTTGTGAAATGCATGACGGTTTTTTGCTAATCCAATGACAAGATTACCTAAGGTAACAGACAACCCTGTCGAAATAGTCCCTAAAATTAAAAGCGGATCGCCAAATAAAACCGAACATGCAGTTGTAATTATCGTTGTTTGAAGGCTTTTTGAGTTTAACGCTACAGATAAAGAGGATGTTGTAGTTTCGAAATTGTAATCTTTACATGTGTTTAAATAATCTTCGTATCTCTTTGAAATATCATCCTCTATGAAAGAAAGGCTTTTATCTTTATAGTTTTTATGCATAAACAGCCTAAAGTTACGAAATTTCTTCCTTGCATCACTATCCCTTCTAAATTCCAAAATCTTTTGCCAATCAGCCTTCCGAACATCTACAAGATTCAGCTTGCTTAAAGTAATTGTGATGTCGTCATCACATGCTTTATTATAATTTGAAAATGAGGCTGGCAATAAAATCGATACCCTTGGCAATCCAATATTCGTGTAAAATTTTTTAAAAATATCACGACACCGTTCCGTATGAATAAGTTCAATATTATCAATATATGCCTGTGAAATAAAATCATAAAATTTGTCTGGTCCAGATTTCGAGCTCCTTCTTATCCGATCATAATGTTCACCGAAATCATGCATTGAATCGAGGTGGTTTATAATATCATCAACAGAACAATGAAAATGATCTAAAAGAAACTTTCTATATTCATATTTATTGTAGTTTTTTTCAAATGATCCCATAAAAGATTGATAATCTTCAAAAAACTTCCAAAGTGAATTATTAAACTCATGAAATTGATCGAAATAGGCATTGTAGCTAAAACCTAAAATATCTTTAAAAACCGTATCTATCAACGAATTACTAACATTACGACGTTCATTGCATAATTGTCCTAACAAGCCCACATACGAAGCATAGCTTGCAGGAATAACTGTATCAAAGTAAAGGGAAGCATGCTTAATCTCATCTAAACATAAGACAGCAGATTTTTTACTATATTCCACCATGCGCCTACCATTAAAAGAGAACAATTATCTTGAGAGTGAAAAAAAACTAAGATCCCGGAAGGGTAACGTAAAATTACAACCGTAGTTGATTGAAAGCCAATCTTCGAAAGGCTTTATAAAAACCACCTTTTAAGTCTGGTACGGCAAAAGCGTAATTTTATAATTTTGCACGTTCAATTCATATCTTCATTGTCGCTAACGTCTGAACTAAGGGGCGCCACGGTCTTTGGCGTCCCTCTTAAGTGATATTTTAGCCACTTTTAATATTGACTCTCCAATCAGCAACTATTGAAAATTTTGATAAAAGAGTATCGTAAATTCTTTTCTCGACTCCTTTGCCTGATGGCATTTTTATTTTTTCACGATCCCGTTTATTTTTGTGTAATTTTCGATCGTAAATTACTTTTACAGCGTCATAACCCATAGTTCTTAAAATCAGACCTAATTCAATTAATCTCCATTCGTTTCCGTAATACATTACAGCTGCTTTACACTTGGAGTCGATACTTAATTCGTAAAAAATGCCTGTACTACCCATTGTAGGTATTTGCATTTTAGGTTGGTTATTTATCCCTGAATAATCATAAGACTTAAGATAATTTATAGCTTTAATATTATTATTATTGGTACGGTCAATTTCTAAATCCCATTTTACTGAACTATTTTTTTCAGCCAACCATGCTGGAATACAATTTTCGCTATTTGGAGTGTATTTCCAACAGTCTCCATTTGTACTGTTTACAAATAGAATGTTGATACTGTATTTTGAAAGGCACAGAATTATTGGGAAATATATGTCAACTACTTCAGTTTTTATTTTTTTTGAATTCTTTTTTACGACATAAACGGAAATTGATTCGGGAGGAGAAGTGAATTTTTGTGGATTTCCAAAGACCCAAACAAAACCTCGGTGGATGGCCCCGTCAATTAAACTGTTTCTTAAATCTAATTCGTTGACTTTTTCTTCAACTCCTAATGATTTAGCTCGACCATCAATAGTTCCCCTTGGACTATTTGAGAAAAAATATAATTGACGTTTGTTATCTCTATACTCCTGGATTTCGTATAATTCTCTTTCTAGAGTGTCTTCAAGGTAATTGTCTGTTCCTCGTTTGGTCTCTCTGCCAACATCCCACCATTTAGATTTGGAATTATCAATGATTCTAACTGTAAAATCTTCAGATAATTTTGTCATAGGTAGGTAACCGATAATTGGCTAACGCCACGCCTGACCAGCGGGCGCGGTTTTTAGACCGTCTGCGTCCAGGTGAATGTTAGGCTTTTCTAATTATTGAAATTGCAAAGATCGCGAAATTCACCATAGCTTATAGTATTTTTTTTCAGGGCTTGACCGAGAGACATCAGCAACATGTCAAATCTTTTTAGGTCATTATAAAAACTCTGAACCCTTCTGATGAATCTTTTGTATAACTCGTAGCATTGCATTCCTGACGATCCGCTTCCGCTTTGTTTCCATTTCCCTTTGTTGTTCATAAGAAATTTTCTGCAAAGCAATCTTTCTTTTTCAGTTAATGAACTATCTACTGCCCACATGGAACGAAGGGTATGTTGATCAAATATCGGCTCGCTGTTATCTTTCAGATGTTTGGCAAATGCGTAAAATATAATATCAGTTTTTGTCGGCTTTTTATCTTTTTCCTCATAATACTGAACAAAATTTTTATAGGCGGGCCATTTTCCTAGCTTCCACAATAAAGCTTCGGCTAAATTCTGTGGAGAATCTTCCGTATTAGGTAAAAACAATTCAGTTTCACTTAGAGTAGGGTAGGTTTCTTTATCGTACTGAAATCCAAGATTGGAAAGGTTTCCAATTTGTTGTTCTACTAAATTAACGTTTAGGTTTTTATTGGTTAGGGCGCTTTTTAGATTGGATACTATTCGTTTGAGTTGCTGGTTCACAGAAATAGTTGAACTATTTTTGAACTTGTCTATTGTTTGTTCATAGGATGTTTTTGGGGCATTTGTTTCTCCTGTATCAGATTCTCTCTCATACGTCATAGATTTTACATTATGTATTGGACATATAGCGGGGCTCTCTTCAGGAAGGCAATATTGACCACCTCCCAATCGTACAAAACGATGTGATTTGGTTTGTATTTTGCAGTGATATCCTTTCTCTTGGTGACATGGGCAGGCTGAATGATTGGCAAGGGTTTGATTTGGATAATCATCATTAACGTATGGTGCAATATCCGCTGCGGTCCATACTTCATCTATTTTGCCCCTTGTACGGAGTGCTTTTATATCTTTATACTGGGCAGCCATCTTTCAAGATGCCATAAATTTCTTCTATGCAAAGCCTAACGTTTGAGCTCAGCTGCGTGCCGTCAGGCTGGCGCGTGCGTTGCGTATGCAAGGTGCGTGACAGTTAGGCACGTCTGCTGCAGCGATTGGTTATGTGCTTTCTTTGCTATTATTCGAACTACCTTTATCATCGTTCTGCAGTTTTTCCGAAGTAAGCCGCCTGATCTGCCTCAAACTAAATAGGCCAACAACAAATACAAGAAAGGCTTCAAGTTCCCTGCCCAAATACAGGAACAATAGAAGGCTAACAATTGCCATTGAAATTATGTCAAATGTGAGGCCTTTCATTATGAGGTACAGCGTCTATTCCAGGAAATAATATGTTAAGGTTTGGATTTTTTGATTTTCGAAATATCAATTTTAATCCATTAAAATCATATCATATTTGTTTTAGCATTATTTTGGCACATAACAGATATTATACCGCCGAAGTTTTTGGGAAAAACCGCTAGCGTGGGCGGCGTAAGACGAATCCATATTACTGAAAAGTTTCCATAAATGTTGAACAAAAGCAATAATTTAATGCCAAGGTGCGTCAAAATGGCTGGTGGACTTCTCCCGCTTGATCAGGCTGGCTAAGTCCTCCGGCGATATCTGCACTACAGTTTGTCCGCTGGGCTTTGGATTCCATGGGGACCCCTGTTCAGCACATGGGTGTATATCATCGTTGTTTTTACATCTTTGTGCCCAAGCAACTCTTGGATGCTGCGGATATCATGACCGTCTTCAAGCAGATGGGTTGCGAATGAATGCCTGAACGTGTGGCATGAGGCCTGTTTGTGGATTTTTGCCGCCTTAACCGCGGATTTAACAGAACGCTGAATCATGTCCTGGCCGAAATTTTTCGATGGGTGGCCAGGTGACTCACGAACGCATTGATTTCCGCTTCGCCCATGTCCTTGGGGTGGCGCTTATTATGAAACAGGATAAATCGTTTTACCCAACCGAGATATGCCTCTTCGGTGCGGTAAGCATAGTGTCGCACGCGAAGCGCGGTGCGCATTTGATCCATCAGGCGCGGCGGTTTAGAGGCGGTGATCGTGTGATGCGTCGTATCATTCATGGGTGATACTCCGCTTGCGGGTAGAGATTCGGTTTGCCTCAGTTAGAGCATGGATCGTGCCAGCATTAAATTTCAGTGAATTCAGGGTTTTCGCAATAGGGTCCTGGGAATGGATGCACAGATTTTTGTGCATGGTGCACAGTATACTGTGCAGTGGTTTTTAAAACATACGGATCATCAAATTATATTTACAGGGAATTTGAGCTTTTTCGAAAAAGTGGAATTGGGTTGCGCAAAACGGAACATAGCAGAAATTGAAAAGATGCTAAAAGCGTTGAATAAAATATTAGAAAACAGACACTTGAACCCTTGACCCCTTGAATCCTTGGACCCTCTTCTCCTACGAATTTGGAGAAGAACCTAAAGTATTAAGGAGGATGCGCAGCCTGAACTATCTCTGCTTCAAGTTTGTGTGCCGATCCCGGGTCGTTTCCGAACCCTGGGGCCTTCGCTGCCGGCGGCCCGCCAGTCGCAGGAGGTGCGGATGGTTTTAAGCAGGTCCAGATTCCCTTGCCGTTTCAGGCGGTAGTAGATCATGGCCCAGGCACAGGGCATGTAGGGATCGACTTCACAGTTGCCGTTTCCCGTGCCACCGCAAGGTCCGTTGAGCAGGCTTTTGGCGCAGCGGGTGATCGGACAGATACTGCCGGTATAGGCCAGAAGGCATTGACCGCAACCGCGGCACTTTTCCCGCCATACGCCAGGTTCGTCGGCGCCGCCCATGAAAGTAGTATTCAAAGCCGGAACCACCGGCATCGGGTCCACCATATCGGAAACCACCTGGACGCCCACCCCACATGCCATTGACAGGATCGCCTCCATATCATCTGGTATGTTCAGAAAGGCCTCTAAAAGGTCCCGTTCACATTGGCGCTCGAGGGTCTCCACCTGGAATTGCGGGGGAGTGTTGTGAAAATACCGGGGGTGGGCAAGCTGGCGGGCCAGGTCGTGCGCCTCGGCATCACCGCCCGACCGGCAGACGGTTACGCAGGAGCCGCAGCCCAGCACCAGGACTTTTCGGTAGCCAGCGATGGAGTCTGCAATTTCTTCGATTGGTTTTGGGTCACCGACTATCATGACGTTGATTTATCTCCCTCGGTGCGGGTTAATTTTTCCGAATAGGCCAGGACCCTCGCGGCCTGCCTGGTCTTGTGTCTCGCGCACAGTAATTCCGCCATTTCCTGGAACTCCGGATTGAGAGATTCCTCCAATTGGCGTGTGTGAAGTACTTCGCCGCAAACGGCGCAGCGAGCCAGGGATAATGTCACCACGTCGTCCCATTCGTTAATCAGCAGGTGCTGAAACTCGATGGCGTCTTCCGGACAGACTCGCCAGCATGTGGCACATCTGGCGCAACGGGCCATGTTGTGATGCAGCGTTCGCCGATCCATCTCTTCGGTCGCCTTCAGAGCTCTGGCCGGACAGTTCTGCACGCACGCGAGGCAGCCGGTGCATCGTTCATTAACTTTAAAGTAGGTCATAGGGGTTCCCTGTTTGATGCGGTGAATCGATCAACCGCTTCCCGGTGAATGACCACAGCGGCGGTTTTGGCTGCCGCAGCCGCATGGGTCATTTTGTTGGAAGTCAAATTGGGTGCAAAACCGACCACCCAGACGGCCGAGGGCATCATGCCGTTTCCTGCAATGGGTGCGGCCACCGCCCTTACCCCCGTAATATACTCCTCGTCATCCGTGGCATACCCCGTTTCTCGAACCTTGCGAACCTGCTCCAGGAGTTCGGCGGGATCCGTAATCGTTTTATCGGTATATCTTCGCAGACCCTTTTCCCGGATAATCTCCCCGGCCTGATCATCTGTCATCATGGACAAAAAGGCCTTGCCAGTGGCGCCGGCTAGTAGCGGAAGTCGGGTGCCCGCCGGTGAGGTGATCTTCAGATCATGACTCGAGTCGACGCTGTCCAGGATCATGACATCCTGGCCGCTCCTTGTACCAAAAAATACCGTCTCCCCGGTTTTTGCCATCAATGATTCAATATGCGGCCGGGCCACATCCCGAAGTATCAAGGTGCTTCCGGAAAGGTGGCCGAGTTCTAAAAGGGTCAGTCCCGGCTTGTAGCGCTTGCTGTTAGGATCTCTGACAATCGCGCCTTCCGCTTCTAATGCGGCGAGGATACCGTGTACCGTGCTTTTGCTGATTCCGAGCCCCCGGGAGAGTTCACTGATGCTCCGGCCGCCGGACGCACCGGTAATGTCCCTGAGAATCTGGAAGGCTTTTCGAACTGTGGGGGCCTGATAATTACTCATATTTGTTCACCATACTGAACGAAAGTTTATATTTTAAATACCGAGATGGTGCCATTCTGTCAAGAAATTTCATTAAATATAAATAAAATCGTTGACATTGATGTAATATCTGGTAATTTGAGGTTAATTTATTCGTTCAGTATAGCGAACTAAATTTGCTGCTGAGCACGGAAAGGAGATCCCTATGGTTGTCGAAAAGAGGAAAAAATCCACCTCCGAGAGCCTCCGCAAAACCCGAACCTATGGTAAATTCCGGTGTCATAACCCAAGCTGTATGGGACGGCTGGAGCCCGAATCCGGCCAGGGTGAGGTGCAATGTCCGGAATGCGGTATGGCCTTTCGGGTGGCCTGGATCCGGCCGGATTTTCCCCGAATCCGTGGGCCGGTTTGGGAGGTCAATCGAAAACTCGCCGAGGAAGCGTTAAGGAACAAGGAGGACAAATAATATGGCTCTGAACCGAAAGATTGGGTATGTCGACCTGACCACCGGCGAGGTGGACGTCCAGCCGATTCCTCTGGAAGCGCGGAAAAAATATATCGGCGGACGGGGGCTGGACGCATATCTCCTGTACAACCATACCAAAAAAGGATGCGATCCCCTCGGTCCGGATAACGTGCTGCTGATTTCCGGCGGATTGCTGACGGCCACCTGTGCCTCGGCCACCGCACGGACCCACGTCATGGCCAAATCCCCGCTGACCGGCATGTTGGGAAGCGCCAATATGGGCGGTTTTTTCGCGCCGGAAATGGCCTGGGCCGGATTCCATCATCTGGTGATCCGGGGCAAGGCAAAAAAGCCGGTTTATCTCTATCTCCATGACGGCACCATTGAAATTCGGGATGCAAAACACCTCTGGGGTTTGTCCACCACCGAGACCCAATGGGCCATCCGTGAGGAACTCGGGGATGAAGAAGTAAAAAACTGCGTCATCGGTCAGGCCGGTGAAAACCTGGTCCGTTTTGCCAATGTGATGACCGGTGTGAAAAATGCGGCCGGGCGAACCGGTATGGGATGCGTGATGGGCTCCAAGAATCTCAAGGCCGTGGCCGCCCGGGGAACCATGGACATCAACATCGCCCATCCGGTGGAAGCTCTCGAGTACAACAAGGGGTTTATCGAGCAGATCACCAGCGCAAAGGTCAACCAGACCCAGGGGACGCTGGGCACGCCGTTTATCTGGGGAGCCACCAATTCCTGGGGCGGTCTGCGAACCCGCAATTTCCAGCTCAACCAGCTTGAATACGCCGATGACATCGAACCGGAGCGTCTCGATGAGATCGCCACCGAAACCATCGGCCCCCACCACATGACCGGCTGTTTCGGCTGCCAGGTGCACTGCCGGGCCCAGTACCGTATCCCGTCGGGTCCCCATGCCGGTAAATACGACGAGGGGCCGGAATACACCTCCCAGGGCGCCTTCGGATCAGAGCCCGAATGCCGAAGCGCCGAGACCGTTCTCACCGGCAACCATCTGGTGGATCAATACGGCATGGACAATCTGGAGGTGGGCAGCCTCATTGCCTGGGCCATGGAGCTCTATGAGTTGGGGATTATCAATAAAAAACAGACCGGCGGTCTCGATCTGCGCTTCGGCAACGACGAGGCGCTGCTGGAGATGACTGAGCGCATTGCGTTTCGAAAAGGCTGGCTGGCGAACGCCCTGGCAGACGGGGGAATCCCGGCCTCAGAGACAATCGGGAAAAATTCCTTCGACTATCTGATCCAGGTCAAGGGGATGAGCAATCTGCACTCCGACGAGAGGGCCACGCCGGCCCTGGCATTGAATATCGCCACCGCCTCCCGGGGCTCGGATCATCTCCGAAGCCGACCGGCCATCGATCTTTACCACCTGCCCGAACCGGTGCTCCGAAAGATTTACAGCAGCCCGATTCCCTATGAAGGTCCCCTCAGCTCCGAGCACACGTCCTACGAAGGTAAGCCGTGGCAGGTGTTCTGGCAGGAAAACTGTTACATGGCCGTGGACTGTCTCGGCATCTGTAAATACCATACAGTGTTTCTCGGCGCCACACTGCCCAATTTCGAGGATTGGCCCAAGGTGATTTACTACAACACCGGGCTGGAGATGACTCCCGAAGAGATATGGGAGGCCGCCGAGCGATGCAATATGCTTGAGAGGATGTTCAATCTGAGAGAGGGACTCGCGCGAACCGATCTGAAAAAGGGAGACATGCTCAACCACCGGTATTTTGACGAACCCTGTCTGCGGGGGGCACCCGGTGTGGTCGGATTGACGATCGATCGGAAAAAGTTCAAACAGATGGTCGATGAATTTTACACACACAAGGGTCTGGACAAGACAGGAAAGCCCAAAGCGGCGACGTTGAAGCGGCTTGGACTGGCCAAGGAGCCCTCACACCTGGTTTGATGTGACCATTATAAAAAGGAGAGAACCCATGCCTGAAGGAGCCAAGGTTCTAAAAATAGATTACGAAAAATGCACCGGATGCCGACTCTGTGAGCTGGTGTGTTCAGTTCATCATGACGGCGTGTCAAATCCGATGCGCAGCCGCATCAAGGTGGTCAAATGGGAGGCCGATGGGATCTATGTCCCCATGGCTTGCCAGCAATGCGAAGACGCCCCCTGCCTGAATGCATGTCCGGCCAAGGCCATATCCCGAAATAATGAGCTGGGCCGTGTTGAGGTCGACTATACCACGTGCATCGGATGCCGCACCTGCGTTTCGGTGTGTCCTTTCGGGGCAATGAATTTTAACAGCCTGGAGCGCAAAGTCTTTAAATGCGATCTCTGTGATGGGGAGCCCCAGTGCGCCCGGTTCTGCGATGTCAAGGCGGTTGACGTCGTCATTGAAGGGGATGTCAGCATCCCGAAGAAAAGGCAAGCGGCAGAAAAGATCGTTGCCGCCGGCAAGCGATCAGCGGCGTTGGAAGGGGAGATGCACTAGTCGAAAGCTCTTTTTAGTCGTGGCGCGGTACATGGAAAAAGCGCGAGGGACGTCTGTCCGGCGCGCTTTTTCATTTTTACCACAGGCTTGATTCTGTCATCGGTTATCTCGGGAATCTCATCGACCGGGGAGCGGTAACAGCTAACCGGACGCGCCGGCTTGGGTAGATGATTTATCGGCACCGTCACTTTCATGACCAGGGGGCTCGGACGCTAAAATTTCCCTCAGTTTCTTGGACAGCTGGACCGGGTTGAATGGTTTCTGAATAAACCCGTTACACCCGCGTTTCATGATGTCCTGAGCTCTCCCGTTAATGCTGTACCCACTGGAAAGCAACACCTTGATATCCGGTCGAATCTCTTTGATGCGATCAAAGGTCGTACTGCCGTCCATGTGTGGCATGACCAGATCCAGGATTACCAGGTCGATCCCCTCTGCACCGGCTCCGTTTACTATGGAAAGGGCCGATTTGCCGCTGCTGTCAACCATGACATCATAGCCCAGCTTTTCCAGCATCGGTCGTCCCACATCGATCACCAGGTCTTCGTCGTCTACCAGAAGAATGGTGCCTTCGCCGGGATACAGGGTATCGGCGAGCTTTCTCCCTTCGGTCACCGGTTTGTCGGAAGCCGGCAAATAGATGAAAAATGTTGCCCCGGTGTCCGGATTGCTTTCTACCGTGATGATGCCTTTATGATTTTCGATGATCCCGTATGCGGAGGCCAGCCCCAGGCCGGTGCCCCGATCCCTTTCCTTGGTGGTAAAGAACGGATCGAAAATGCGTTTTTGAACCTTGTCGCTCATGCCGACGCCGGTGTCCGAAACGGCAATTTTGACATACTTTCCGGGTTCCAGATTGATCGGGCGGACCACCGCGGCGTCCAGATAGGTGTTTTCGGTCATGACGGTGATTTCTCCACCGTCGGGCATGGCTTCCCAAGCGTTCACGAGAAGATTTAGAATCACCTGCTTAATCTGTCCCGCGTCGACTTCCATCGGAAGTACATCCTCCTGGAAGAAACTGGAAATCGTGAGTTCTTTTTTCGTCCGGCTGAACATCACCAGATGTTCTTCCAGAAGTTTGTTGATATCGGTGATCCGGATTTCGTACTTGCCCCCCCGGGCAAAGCCCAGAAGCTGCCGCGTTAAATCCGAAGCGCTACAGACATAATCCTCCAGGCTTTTTAAATGATCGTAAAAGGGATGTTCCGGAGATGTCTCAAACGCCATCAGCGAAACGCGTCCCTGAATACCCATCAACAGATTGTTGAAGTCATGGGCGATGCCGCCGGCCAACCTGCCGATACTGTCCATCCGTTCCGCCTGGTTCAGTTTTGCCTCAAGCCGTTTCCGCTCGCTGATATTCCGCACAAACTCGACGATACCCGTGATCTTTCCGGACGTTCGGTCCTTGATGGGGTAAGTAAATAGCTCGAGCCACTCGATACCCGAGCCGGGAAGCCCCCGGACGACCTCCCGTTCCGCCTTGCCGGTTTCCAGGCTTCGAATCGTCGGGCAGGGATCACAGGGTCGATCGTTGCCATGAAAGCAGAAGTAACATTTCTTGCCGATGAGGCTTTCATGATGTCCATACCACGTATTCATGACATGATTGACATGTCGAACCGTAAGGTCCGGATCCAATACACAGATCCCGTCCTGGATGCTTTCGATGACGTCTTCAAAAAAACTTTCACTCTGCTCAAGCGCTTCTTCCGCTTGCTTCCGTTCGGCCATCTCGGACACTAACTGAAGGTTGGTTTCGACTAGCTTGTCCGTCTTTTTTCTCAGTTCCACCAGGGCCAGTTCTTTTTTCCCATTGGCCATTTTCAGCCGCTGTTGAACGGTGATGCGAACCTTTTCCATGATGAAGGAGAATAGGTAAATCACTATATATGCGCCCAGGAATCGGGGAATCAGAGCGGGGCTGTAAGTGGTGATAAAGGATACGGTTGTTCCGAGTGACAAAACCACTACACAGAAGATCAGCAGAAGAAACGTCAACCAGGAGCCGAGCCGGATGCCGACCAGGAACAAAGAGATCAACGGAAAGGTAAATAACCAGACGTAGGCGGTGTTGCTGACACCGCCATAGGCGAAGAGAAAGCCGTAGAACAGACAAACGGTGACGGTGCCGACCTTGCCGACCTGGTCAACCCGTTTGGTCCGTCTTAAATAAATAAACAAGCCGACCAGGAAACCGAACACCAAAAAATCGGCCGTACCAAGCAACCGATCCTGCTGAATAAAGGCGATGCTGCCGAGGGCACCCAGGAACAAAATTCCCAGGAGGGTGATGACATTTATCAGGCATATCTTGCGTAGCGTTTCGATGTCATAAGAGGATGGCAGCCCGCTGGCAATGATATTCCAGATGGATTGTTTCAAATTTTCCATAGGTCTAAGTCGGTCCGGCCGCAACCTGTATCTCCCGAGATTTCCCCAAGCGGATTGGGTCCTGGAAGGGTTGCGATTCAGCAGACCTTCAGAAAAGCTGCAAGAAACATGCCCGGAGAATATTGATCGGTATTTTGATAAAATTCAGAGAAATAGAATTCGATAGAGATGTGGATCCGGTTGAAAACAGCCAAAAAAGGCAATCAAAATGACACAAATTGAGGATGGTTAATTCTTTTGGATTATCCCTTGTCAGGGTGGCGTTTCAAAATGAACCATGCGGGTGATCCAAAATAGTACGGTTGTGATCAATGAGAATTCCAGATAAAAGGCACTTGACCCCTTGACCCCTTGACCCCTGGGACCCTTGAACCCTTTTGATTTACCATACATATTTGCCCACAACGGCCCCCAGCCGTTCCCACGTGCTCAGTTTGAACGGGGCGGTCACCGGTACTGATTCCGCCAGGTCCGCGGCGAGCTGATGGTTGAGTTTCCGAATCAGCGGATCTTCCGGTTTGCCGTGAACGAACATGGTCACTTCCCGGCTGGTGAGCATGCTGCGGAGTGTCAAATTGGCGGATCCGACGGCCGCGATCGACCCATCCGCGAGAATCACTTTGGCATGCATCATTTTTGGGTACAGAAACACCTTCAGTGATGTTCTCCCTTTTGACGCCAGGAGCCGATTGATTGTGGCCATATTGGCATACAGATGGGTATCCGGCGCTTTCGGCAGAATAACGTCCACCCGCACGCCCCGGGCGGCAGCCCGTTTTACCGCCTTGATGATTCTATCGTCGGAAAAATAGGCGTGTTCAATAATCAGACGATCCTTTGAGCGGTCAATGACCTCAATGAATGCCGTTCGGATTTCCGTGGCAGCGCGATCATTGACCGCAATGAAAAACGGTGCCTCGGACGGCCAGGGGAACCCTTTCAAGACCCTGATTTTAAACGCATGGGTCCATTGGGCATCCTCGACGGCCACCATATAGTCGTGCCACTGGGTGTGATATTCGTCGGCGATGTTCATCCCGCCGAACACGACCCTCTGCTGATCCGTAATCACATACTTGCTGTGGTCGGTGTCCGTCCGCCAGCCGACGCTCACATCGATGTTGCGATGCCCCTTTAACCCGTTCCGGGTAAACACCGGGCTCGGTCGCCCCGCCAGCATACTGGGAATCTCAAAAAACGTCCCCAAGAGGTCCTTATGGACGGTCACGGTCATATCCCGACCGGCGACGGCTTTTAGCCGGGTCACCACAGATCTTCCAATCGTATCGTCTTTCCATATAAACGTTTGAATGTGGATGGAAGATTTTGCCGAGTCGATGTCCGACAGAATCCGCGTAAAGGCCTCCTTTCCATCCACCAGGAGCTCGAGCATGGAAAGATCCTCGGCGGGGGCAGCGAAAAATCGGTCTGAGAGTACAGTATCCGGTTCCGGCCCCAGACCCAGAGGATTGAAAATAAAGAAAAAGGCGGCCAACAGAAGGGCTAGAAATAGTCCGGCGATAAGATAGGGCATCGATTTTCTGAAACGCATCTAATGTCAGGTCAGTATGGTTGAGACAGTCTGGAACACAGAATAGGGCATCAGGCCTCTTCAGTCATGTTTTTCAGCTTGTCTCGCAGCATTTCGATATGCAGGCGAAAATGGTAGAGATCTTCTGAAAATGCCAGCGGCACCGAGATCTTGGCGACCTGCTCTTCGATCTGATCAAGCTCCTCCAGATATTCTTTGATTCGCGGATTCTCTTTTGCCAGATCCGCTTTTGGATCGACGGATTCCAGGCGGGCGTACCATCGATAAATCCGGGATCGCATCCGCCAGCGATAAACCTGAGGAATGATTTTAAATAACGGATACAGCAGGGCAATCAGCGGAAGCAGCATAATCTTCATGCGGTCCAGAAAAATCGCAACCCAGAATGGTAGATAACGCTGGAGGAACGGCGGGCCGGATCTGAAAAACCGATCCGCCTGGGGGCTGAGGGGAAAGTCGAGGTACTTCGGTGTTGGAAACTGCCCGGATCGTTCGAGCCCCCCTCCGGCCTCATGAACCCTTCTGGCCGCTTCCAGTAGGAGATACTTCAACGCCGGGTGCAAATCGGATCGGACCACCAACTGGGCGGTCGGTGCCACGAGTTTCATATCCTGTTTCGGAATGTCTCTTCCCAGGTCGATCGCCCCTTGGGGCAGGTGCAATACATGCAGGAACTGGTTCCGTAAGGCATAGGCATCGGCCCGTTCCATACCCAGCAGGGTGATCTCGGGTGAAAGGGCCAGCTTTCTGATGAACGGCGTGGAATGGGTAATGAATATGGCCACATCCAGTCCTCCGTTAACGAGATTGTCTGTGGCCTCCTGAAATCCTAACGGGATCAGTGTAGTGTTGTCGGAAGTAACTCTGTTCTGTTCGAGGAGTTGGAGTGCCAGATGACGCGTACCGCTGCCTTTTTCCCCGACGGCAATCCTGAGTCCCTTCAGATCGGTGAGCCGCTGGATGGCCAGTTCCTGTCTATGGAAAATCAGGAGTGGTTCGAAAAACAGGCTCCCTAGGGAGTGGGGCGTGTCGGTCTCCGAAAGGGATCCCAGGCCACCCTGGATAAATGCGGCATCCACGTTGCCGGTCTCTGTTTCCAGCAGATTCAGATTTTCAACCGCTCCTTCGGTTGTCCTCAGCTCCACGGTGATCCCTTGGGATGCAATGAGATCACGATACCGCTGCCCGTAAGCATAGTAGGCGCCTTCCAACGGACCACAGGCTAGGACGATATGCCGGGGAGGAGCAGGTTCCACAAACTGGGCGGTAATCCAGAAAGCCACTAAGACAAATACCAGAGCCGGAATAGCGATTTTTGCTTTCTCCCGAAATTCCAGAAGGGCCAGTTTCCGCGTGATGCTGCTCATCTTCCATCAGCCTCCCGAAAGAATGAGTGTCAGATGAATTTCGTCGTCATCTTGAGTCGGTTTTGCGAGCTCGTCGGGATACGCGGTCTCCAGATTGAGATATATCTCGACATTGCGTTTGAGTTCGGCGGGGCCCTCGAACAGACTGTCCTCAAGTCCGGGGTACTGCCGAATCAGATCGGCAAGACACGCACCGACGGTTTTACCCTCGACCTGGACCGAGGCTTTCCCTCCCGCCAGCTGCCGTTGGGACTGATGGAGATGGACGGTGACACTCATGGTAGGCTGCCTTTCTGGAGAGGATTACTGTCGGCTTCCCCGCATACGGGGCACTCCGGATGTCTTTTCAGAGTGAACTCTTTCCAGGTCATTTCCAACCCATCATAAACGATCATGCGGTTTTCCAGCAGCCGGCCCTGCTCGAGAAGGTATTTGATGCATTCGGCCGCCTGTATGCAGCCGATCATACCGGGGGTGATTCCGATGACCGGGTTGGCGGTGTCCCCCGACTCACCACGGGGCATGCACGCCAGGCAAGCGGTTTTGCCCGGGATGATCGTTGTCGCCCGCCCTTCAAAACCCTGAACGGCTCCATGGAAAAAGGGGATGTCGAACGCTCTGGCTGCCCTGTTGAGCACATACCGACCGGTGAAGTTGTCCAGGGCATCGATGATCCCGTCGCATGTGTCGACCAACGCTGTAATCGTGTCCTCGTTGATGTGGGACGTCACCGTCTCGATGGTCACGTCCGGATTCAGACGGCCAAGTTTTTCCTTTGCGGATTCGGTTTTTTCCCGGCCGATATCCGTTTCCCAGTGCAGCAATTGTCGGTTTAGATTGCTGCGGTCCACCCGATCGTGGTCAATGATTCGGATGTGTCCGATTCCAGCGGCAGCCAGGTAAAATGCGACCGGAGCACCCAGACCACCGGCACCGGCGATCAGAATCTTCGCCTGTCTCAACCGCGCCTGGCCGGCTTCCCCCACTTCGGGGATCCGAAGTTGCCGATCATATCGCTGTTTGTCGTGATGCGTCAGCATGGGTACCCCTCGTGTCACGAGTACGGAGGCGGTGTTAAAAGCGCACCTTTTCTGCCGCCGGCCTTGGTCTCTGCCTTTTCCAACATAGAAAGAATTTTAGGGATGTTCAAGTGTTTACGTGTTCTTCTTTACATCGAGACGCCAAACAGATACTTATTCGAGAAGATTTCCTGAACGTGGATATCCTGAAAGCACAAGCTACATTGATAAGGATTTGTCGCACTACGAAGTTCACGAAGAGCACGAAGGTAACAAAATGTTGTTGCACGATTATTCTTCGTGTCCTTCCTGAACTTCGTGGTGAAAATTATTCTACTGGAGCTTTCAAGATAAGCGCATTCCCGACATATTAGGGATGGGGAAGGAGGGGATATCCTATGACGATTTCACTGGCGGCTTCCAGAAACCCCAGGCAACTGATCAACGTCGCCCTTGGACGGGAAACGGCTGATCTGGCGGTCGTAAATGCCCGCCTGATCAATGTGTATACCGGGGAAATTATAGACAACATCACCATCGCCGCGAAGGGGAAGCACATTGCCTATGTCGGCCACGACGCCGACGGCATGCTCGGTCCCGATACGGAGGTGATCGATGCGGATGGAAAACCTGTCATCCCGGGCCTCATCGACGGCCATACCCATCTGGTATGGCTCTATTCAATTTCTGAATTTTTAAAACATGCGATACCGGGCGGCACCACAACCATCATTTCCGAAACCATGGAGGCCTATCCGGTGGCGGGGTTGGACGGTGTGCTGGATGTCCTGGCGTCCTTCCGGGACCAGCCGATCAGAATGTTCGGCACAGCGCCGGCAATGGTATCCACTAGCCGGGCGGCCTCCGGCATTCCCCTCGATGACCTGGAGCGTGTTTTAGAAGAGGACAACATCGTCGGCCTGGGAGAGTCTTATTGGCAAGCGGTCCTTGAGGATCCGGATACCTATCTCCCGGAATACATCGAAACCCTGAAATGCGGAAAGACACTGGAAGGCCATTCTGCCGGGGCCAGAGACAGAAAACTGAACGCATATATCGGCTGTGGCATCTCATCCTGCCATGACAGACTGTGTCGCATTAGACCCCGACTGGGTTTAATTTTGTTCTTTGATACTTTTGTCTTCGAGACCGATCACATTTTGCGTTAGAGCTTACGCAGAACGGCCCATTTTGGTTGTTACGTGGGGCAC
>Ga0209780_1000861_pt1 | contig 18206 bp, 13 predicted proteins | sample WorMetexBAHAMAS2_FD_187384 | JGI IMG/M metagenome (GOLD analysis project Ga0209780, IMG submission 187384) | Marine gutless worms symbiont microbial communities from Max Planck institute for Marine Microbiology, Germany - Inanidrilus exumae... | ecosystem: Host-associated > Annelida > Digestive...
TAGCTAGCATGTTTTCAATGCTAATTTTTAAGACTATATCCCGCGTTCGCACACGTTTGATTGCGGGCCTGTTACGGCCGTGGACGGCCACATGAGAACGCTACTAAAATCTAGCAGTGCTATGAGACCGCCCCCACGTTCGCACGCATCGAACGTCGTCGAAGGCGTTCGACAGTGTGTGACATGCGTCGATCGCGGTCAACGGCGTGAGTTTGAATGCTACTTAAATCTATTAATGCTAGATTTTTGATACAGTACCGTCCCCACGTTCAAACGCTGCCGAAGGTTATGGACAGCGTTCGAATGCCGTCGACCGTTGATGGCGTTTGAACGCATGCAAATGCGTGCGAAGGCGTCAGTGAGAACGCTGCATTAATCTTGGACTGTTAACCGTTACATATGGCAGAGCGTTTTGGGGCCGTATATCGTATCGTATCGCGATATTTTGTACAGTATAGTATCGTATCGTATCCATCGTTTTCCCCCGTGGCCATATCGTGCCATCACTAAAAACAATGCACAGACTACAACTGTTCATCAACAAATGATCACGCTGGTTGACAGAATCAGTAACAAGGAGTTTGGCAGAAAAACAGACTTTCACAAAAGATGTGGATCTAAACAGGACAAACAGTGAGAAGTGATGATAGCATTGCCAAACAAGCACTTCAGTGGTCAATGGAAAGCCACGGAGAAAGCTGGAATAACAGGAAAAGAGATCACAAGAATGCATTGTGAAAGACGGCTTCACGTATAGCTGGAAAATGAATGTGGCTACATAAGACACAGCTCGACAGAAACAAGTGATATGTGGTACATGCTTTAACAAGAATCACAAGGCGAACATCTACTCATTATGTTATCACATAATGACTAAAATATCAAACAACTTGCAACAGCTGACAAAGAATACTACAAAATGGAGAAATATGGTAAAACAACAGCCAGTGTTTTCACTCTTCCAGTACAGTGAACTCAAGAGATGCGTACTTGCTGTCTCTGGTTTCTGTTTCACGCAGCTCGTGTTCCTCACTGAGACCACGAACGACGGCCAGCAGCTTCTGATTCTGCTCCTGAAGCTCTTCAATACTCCTACACCGTCAAACAGATGCATGACAGCCGCATTACTCACACAAAATTAGCACAGCTCATTACAATATACAACGACAAGATGTTAGCGTTCACAGGAGTGCATAAACCCATGCCGGCACTGTTTTTTGTGCTTCGTGACCCTGACCTTTTGACCCAAAAAATTGCCCATTCCCCTTGGAGATCTGGTCCCCATCTAACACATGGTACATAGGGCCAGCCTGAGTCATCATCCAAAACAGCATCTCGATCGGATCAGCCGTTTTTGTATGGGTCCCATATGCTATGCTGTACAATGGATTGTCAATGGGGAAGAAAACCCCCAAATTGCCCCCTTCTGGTTGGGATTTCGTCACCCGTCCAGAGAAGGACCGAGCCACGGCCACAGGCAACATATACAAAAAATTTGGTAGAGATCGCGCATGCATGTGGTTCCGAATATATTCCCGTGGACAGACACAGATGTACTCATTACAATACTTTGCAACCGCTCCCGCAAGCTTCCACTACAGAATATGATAACTAAATCACTATGTAACATGTTATACTCACACTCCTTGTACATTGACTGAGTTAAGGTTTTATGTCCCACCCAACACAAAATAGGTCACTTTGGACACGTTCTTCCCAGCCAATCTCTTGGCTAACTACTGAAATACTAAATCAAACAAAAAATGCAAACAAATATCCGTAACAAAATATACAACAACGTATAATAAACACAAAAACTAAATCCAGGTTTGGTTGCCTCCTACGACCTCCGGTCTGGAAACAGAATCGGCCCATTCTGGAAGTAATAGATGAGTACAAAAGTAAATATGTAAGAAAGTAAAGAAGAAAGTAAGTTAAGTAAACAAACAAACAATTTATATAGCACTGAATTCAACCAAATGAGTCAGGGCGCATCACAGCCCCAGAGCCGGCACCGGTGCACTCCTTGTAAGATAAGGTTTATGATCGCAGCAAGTATCAATCATAATTAGTAGATTGTGGTGCTATACAATGACAAAACATACAAAACACACCATTCCACTGCAGCCACACCTCCAGCACTTGATAAAAACAACAGGTGCTTACTTGAAGGTAACCAGCTGGCCAGTAATAACGCCTGACGAGCTGGACACATCCATGCTGTCATCATCCTGTGGCATTCTTACTACTGTGCCGCGAGCCTCTTCCAGCTCTCTCAACAGCATCCGCACCTTAATACAGTAGCAAGCAGCGCTCATATGACAATCATTGAAAGCCAGCGAAAACATTAATATTTATTACATTGCTATCGTTCAAACAGGCCCAGGGTCCTGGGTCCTGGGGCTGAAGGGTAAGTGGGTAAGTGTCCAAGTAAGTATGCAAGTGATAAATTTCTGAAGTGCCTAAACCAGATTATGCCCTCTCCGTTTCCAGGCCAGAGGTCATAGGAGGTGACCGAACCTGGCTTTATTTTTGGTTCATTTTATGTTGTAGTATATTTTGTTACGGATGCATATTTGCTTTGTTTTAGTTTTTCAGTACTTATCCAAGAGATTGGCTGGGAAGTACGTCTCCAAAATGACCTATTTTGTGTCGGGTAGAACGTAAAAACTTAACTCAATCAATCATTCAAACATAAATATTGATAATATAAAAGTCAACTATTGAGAACCACGTGCAGATAAATGATGAACTAGTTTTGCTCCATGTACAGTACACTTTAATAGATACTGTCATTGGAGAGCAGGCGTAAAGTGCGTGGTGCCCTTCTGACAGGACTCTTGCAGTCGATCAAGAAAGCATAGATTCAATGCTTAAGAACGAATTTTAATAAATTAACCCTGTACGGGACTGACAATTGACTCTTCGCAACGGACGGACCGTGCCAACTTCAAAGTCATGTGACACAAAAACAAGGCCAAATGTCAAAAATCCGACCAGATCAAATTTATATATTGTGCACTAGTTTAAAAATCAGTGGTCAGTTGCCAGCTCCCATTGTAAACGGAGGTGATAGCTTCTGAAAATGGCCGGATTTCCAACTATGAAGGGCTTGTGACCTTGACTTTGACCTTGGACAGGGTCATACTGCATACCGTAGTGCACCACTCATCCACCACTACCTACATGCCAAATTTCATTGAAATCAAAGAAACTTTTTGTGAATGGATGGACGTACACATGTACGCTTGGACGGACAGACGGACAATTGAGACCGTCTTATTATGTCGACTCTGTCAAAGAGTCGACATAAAAACCTGCTCTCGTTATCCACACGCATTCTGTATTTTGGGAAACCTGGCCCAGTTCGAGTTTAACGTTCCCTTTCAGCACAAATATGGCTATATCAGAGACAAAAGGTCAGGGGTGGAGAGCTATCCCTACCCATTGAATGAAGGCCGCGATATATTAACATCAACCCTGGCCCAACTTGAAGTTACTGCAGAAAGACAGCCACTTGAACAACAACTAAAAGAAGTATTAGTATAATACGTTATGTCACTTATACCAAGTATGAACAAAATCCAAACAAAATATGCTTAAGTCATTTGAACAATCTTAACCTATTCACAGTGCTGCAGTAGATAACTGGGATGGATTCTATGGTCAGCAGAAACTCCCTTTAGTTCACAGTCAATATGCAGCGGCAGACATATACAGAATGCATCATTCTAATACAAGTATAGAATAATGCATATCAAAGTTTAAATTCAAACCTTTGAAAAGTTTATTAAAAAGTTCAAATTTAGGTTGACATTCCACCAGCGTCCAGAATGTTACCTGTCGACTGAGATCAAACGTCTGTTGCTTGTGTCGTTGGTTCTCGCGAGTGAGTTCGGCACATCGTCGCCGATCATCCTCAGAGCTCGCACGACATTTCTCAAACTCCTACGTCACAAACACCATGCTACAGCAACTTACAAACTGGCCAATTTACACTGAGCAAAGTCAACCTGTATTTTTGTCTGGCGCTTTGTACGTGATATCACCTCCACAGTGCTAGGTATGGTACGTGTTAACAAGGGATCAAACAGTTTCTACATGAATATACAACTATATATCAAGCATTAAGTTAATTCTCACCAACTATGCTGTTACGCTACAGACTATTCTCGTCAATAATACCTCAGCACAAGTCTACAATACAACTCATTAGTGAATACAGCACCATACTGCTCAACACACTGACCACCATTGCTGTATCTAGCTGATGTGTCAACTGAGTCACTGATTCAAGACATTTCTCATAGTCCTGTTTTTGCTTCTTCAATATCGGCGCCTTCTCCTCAATTTCCTATTAGCACACAGCACACACAACAACTAGTGCTACTTTCCATTTTTAAGCTGACCTGAGTTAGTCTAGACTGGGCTGGGTACCAGAAAACAGAATCTCTATGTATAACTGGACATCTTTACAGGCCAGACGCCCTGCCTGCTGCCTAACAGTGAGAGACAATGAATGAAATACAAGTGCTGATGCCAAATCACCCACTTTAACTCATCCTGTAGCTGACTCCAGAGACAATACATGCACTTGACAAGCAATAAATCGCTTTTACAGCTGACTCCATGAAACCTGTTGAGCCACTGATAGCCTCACTGTCATCTGGCTGCCTTTAATTAATCTTCTCATTTGCTAAAAATTAGAGTGCATTACTGCCCGGGAGCCCATACACGGCGATAGTCTATATGAGCTCCTAAACATGACGTCAACACGTGACATCATCATGCAGATATCCATCGACCCGTTATGGTTACTGGCCACTAGTTTCGAATGGCCCGACAGAGGTCGCCGCCCATTTGCAGCGGCGTATATAAACGGCGTGCGAAGCGAGAGTGCGCGGGCCGCATGCCAAATTTCGTGCAGATCTGCTGAAAACTGTGGCTGTGCATAAAAAACAAAGAACAGACACACATTCAGTTTTATATGTATAAGATTTACTTGCAAAAAATGTGAACAAAAGCACGAATTTCCTGCTTTAAAAATCCCAAAGCTGAGTAACAACCAACTAATAATATGGGCACGGCAACTCACACGAAGAATCTGATCCAAATAGTCACTCAATCTTGTTTTCTCTTCCTTCTCCGACTGCAGTGCACTGCACGCCTGAACATATTCGCTGTATATCTGTCATCAGACACATGCAACAAACTAGTCACTGATATGAAATGAAACTGCTCTGCTGCCAAAGAAAGTAAGGTAACATCATATCGAACAGTAACAGCACAAAAACTCTTCTCAAAGTCAAGCCAGTTTCAACTTTAATTTCTGCCACCACATAACCATTTACGATGCATTATTAATGGTGACAATGCATGCACGCTAGTTGGTTGAGAACTCATGGCATCTTAAACAACAGATTACATCACACAAAAATGTCTACATGGACGGACACGTGTCTATCTTGTAGATGCTACCCTGATACTCTGCTGTCAATGATCCCAGGTAAGAAGCAGTATTGAAGCCGTAAGACAGCTCGACCCCGGTACCAAGCATCAAACTAAGTCCCAGAAAAAACCGTGCTATCCTGGCAATGGTTGACACATTTCTGGTTTTGTTCACTGTGATTCAGGCTAACAGAGGCATCCACAATGAAATCCAACTTGACTGCGTAACTTAAGAACATACAGTAACGGTGTCCACGATGTTCCAAAAACAACTCAGAACACATGAATACTTAAGCTCTGGATGAAAAACTCTTCACTTGTAACTGAATGCAACACAGCAAATCAAATGACGGCGACTGAGCTCACCTGTGTAAGAGTCATGCCGGACTTGATAAGTCGACTGACGTTGGCTGCAGCTGACGAGACGATCTCTGCGTCGTCGTGACAAGTCAACTGTCTCTCATGTTGACGGCTCACTTCCAGCAGCTCGTTGGCATTTGCCAGCTCCTTCTCCATGCTCTCAATCTTTGCATCTGTGCCAAGCCAGCACCGCATCAACAAGCTGGAGAAGCACAACCAAGAACAAAGATGGGGAGAAACAGCAGCAGCAGCAACTCTTAAAAATTAGCCCCATACGAGACTGACTGTCGACTCCTACTTACTACCAACTTCAAAGTCACGTGACACAAAAACTAGGATAAAAATCGAAAATGCGGCCTCGATAAGCTTTAGGTATTGTGCACTAATTTAAGAATCTGTGGTCATTTGCCAGCCCCCATTTTAAATGGGGGAGGAGATAGCCGTTGAAAATGGCCTAATTTCAGGCTTTCAAGGGCTTGTGACCTTGACTTGGATTGGGTCATACTGCACACCGTCATGCATCACTTATCGACCTCTACCTACATGCCGCATTTCACTGAAATCAAAGAATCCAATCAGCACATACCGAAGTATTGGCCTAGTTAGCTGGGTGTAAGTTTCGGGTGTTTGAAGGAACTGGTAATGGTGTTGGAGAGCCAGCATAAAGGAAGAAGTGCTCCTTTCTTCAGGAGTGGCAGTAAATAAACAAAGAATGAGGCCAGGCCAATGGTTGAGTTCAGTGCTTCAAGTTGCCTTATTTCTTTGTCTGTGTTGGTTAGGCTGACTGATTGATTAAGTTACGGTTTTACGTCCCACCCAACATAAAATAGTTCACTTCGGAGACATTCTTCCCAGCCAACCTTTTGGCTTATTACTGAAACACTAAAACAAATACAATAAAAGTAAACATGCATCCACATCAAAATATACCACAACATAAAATAAACCCCCCAAAAAACTAAAGCCAGGTTTGGTCGTCTCCTATGACCTCCGGCCTGAAAATGGAACGGGTCTATTCTGGAAGAAGTAAACAGGTAAGTCAGGAAGTAAACAAGTAAGAAAGTATAAGAAAAAAGTAAGGAAATAAGATAAGTAAACAAACTAACAAACAATTTATATAGCGCCAAAATCAACGAATAATCAACACTAATTACAAAAGGCACCACACTAGCATGAAACTGAAGCTTGACGCTGGTATTTATGAACTCTACAGCAGCAGTGTTACCTCTCTCAGCAATGAGTTCCCGTGACACTTGATTGTCTTCGTCTCGTTCACTCTGCAGCTCATTGTACACTGGCAGCACATTAAACACACACCAGCAAGCATTGTTAGCTGCCACTGCCAGTCCGTGTTAGCACAGAATATTTCAGGACCAACTGTACATGTAATTAGCAGAAAATCCGGTCATCCTGATCCAGGCAAATTTTCCAACAATAGTTTATCACATGAATACAGTTCAGTTTATACAAATAATATTATTGGTACAAATAAATGACTATCAAAAACTAACTTTTTATGACGATGATAATGATCATAATATAATAATAATAATAATATTAATATAGGAGTAATGACCATTCCAGCTTAACATTTTATCTTTGCATAGCATAATGTTTTCTTCCCTGGGAACTGAATACCAAGGTCAACGAAATAATAGTGATAATTATAATATTAACCAGGATGATGTTTATGTTGCTGTCATCATGCAAGAGTTCACCGGATTCTTCTGATAAACGCAGACCTGGCACTAGGTGGCCACCAACTGTCAGATCAAGCTAATCAACGAGGGCGACAGATGCAGGTAGGGTGGGTGAAGTTGGTGGGTAAAGTTGTATTTTTCAATTGGTCGAGATTTCTGCTGCTAAACATTTGTGTCGCCCGCATCAATGATGGCTGACAAGGCCTGTGTGAACAAGTCTCACCTTGAGTGGCTTGTTTCAGCAGCTTCTTCAGCTCATCTACGGCTTTTGTCATCTCTGCTGTCTTCTCCTCGGCTTCCCCAGCCGCCACCTGATATTCAAAAACAACACTAACACTAACAGCAGCTGACAAGTGATTCACAAAAAAACATGTTATGAAATAGAAATTACTCACTCCAAGACGGAGTTAACATTTTACGTAACACCCAACACAAAATAGGTTATTTTGGAGATGTTCTTCCCAGCCAGTCTCTTGGCTCAGTACTGAAAACCCAAATCTAGAACAACAAAAGCAAACATGCATCCGTAACAAAGTATACTACAACATGCAAAAAAACACAACACAAAAAATAAAGCCAGGTTTGGTCGCCTCTTAAGACCTCCGCTCTCGAAAAAAACGGGCCTTTCTTAACGAAGTAGGTAAGAAAAAAGTAAACAAATAAGGAAGTAAATAAGAAAGGAAGAAAGTAAGTAGGAAGTTAAGTAAGCAAACAACAAACAATTTAGACAGCGCCAGAATCAAAGAATTAATCGGGGTGGAGGCACGTTACAACCCCATATAACGGGATACAAGTGCATTTGATGACAGGCAGCTGTATCAGCCGCAAGCATGGACGACTGTCTTCAGGCTTCATTCATGCCATACTTTACACATTAGCACTGTACACTCTTCCATTAAAGAATGTGGATGTGGTCACTTTGAAGATGGGAAGTAATTTTGATCATATGCCATTTGCAACACTAGAAGTTACTCATATTATTCCCAGTGTAAGTCTGTTCCAGGCCACCTGGGTAAGAATTATTCACCTCAACCATGCCGTCATGTCCACTCCCTTATGCCACATCATGCAACACACAGATCTCATTATTCCCCAACTCTCCAACAAAAACGTATGAGCAAGACAGCAACACTGTGACACCAGTATCAAACACAGAAAACTTCAAATAACAAACCTTGTACAGCTCAATCAGTTTCTCCTGAGCGATCAGCTCATTGCGATACTGTTCCTCAAGCTGTGCATTGCCATCACGAGCCTACCAAATATCCAACAATAACCATTAATTTTAAAACACGAACTAAAGGGGCACTAAAAATTAAAAGAAAGCATAAACCAGGATTTCATGCAAATTTTAATCACATCGCTCCAGAAGCATACACCAGTAAGTGTCTGCTGCAGTAATACAGCTGTATAAACAACAGTTTAGAAGATTTTGGTGCAGCAATGGATTTTTCACAATCAATTCATTAAAGATTTGTGAGAAAAATGTATGCAGAAAATGCTTGCTAAATTTTTCCTAACAGTAGAAAAAATTCAAACTGCTACAGGTATTTATCAACTAGAAGATGTACTTTGAAGCCCCAGCGTCGATGTGGCTGTCTTCACAACAGCCGGCTATAACCTTGACCTTTAACCTCCAGATTCTAATAGGTCATCAGTGGGGGCTAGTGAATATTCCCTGTAAGTTTCATCGAGACTGCTCAAGCCATTCGTGAGATATCGTGGTAACAAGACCTGTCGGACAAATAAACATAACAGGTGAACAATCAGACGAATGCAGTGGACAGAGCCCAAGATATAATGCCTCTGCCGACACTGCCGACACTGTCGGGTGGTGAAAGCATAAAAACATCAGTGCCAGATCTTTAACTTAGTCGACCGTGGCATCTTGCAGACCCCGCCCTGTCAATGTTATCACACCATCAACAAACCGTCTTTATGTTACAATACTTTCAGCAAGCATTTTGCTCCTTTTATTTCACTTCACGAGTGCTTTCATCACTGTATCTTCCAGAAATTTGATTGCAGCATTGTCAGCAGAGTGGAGCTGCAGTCTACTCACTCACAGCTAATAAATAAATCCTCCTCGTCAGTGGCAAATCCCATTTCGGCAACAAAACTTTCACGTGCATCCTCATTCCAGTGCTTCTAGCAAAAAAAATATAAAATTAGAAGATAAATTGTTTCAGAAACATACACCAACAGAATTCTCTCAGCCACATTGTCTGGAATTCTCATTCAAATTGACTAAATTTCCCATTAGCCATAGATAATAATGACTGGTATTCCGTTTTCTCTGAGAATACAAGGTAGTAACAGCTGCTACTTTTAAGGCCAAAAAATGATCCATAATGAGAAAAAAATTAATTACATCTTTCAGTTTCTGTGCATACTCCTCTATGTGATCAGTCAACTCTGTGTTCGTTTTCCTAGACGCTTCCAGACTTGTTCGACAATGTTCTGCCTGGCAGACACAGAAATCTGGGCATTCAGACACAGCTAAGCCAACCAAAAATAGCTACCAGTCGCACAATTTTATCAAACAATGTATATTAAATAACTGTGGATAACAAAGTGCAGAAAACAAACAGTAATGTATAATTTAACTGCTTTTCATGTTGTTCATGTGAATGAAACAAATACAGTTAACTACAGAACAGTAATTGTAGATAGTAATTCTCAACAGAAAAACAGCCAAATACTGCAGCAATAGGAGAAGACACTGTCAAATATAGATCAATTAGTATGCACATGGAGACAGGCTATCAACCATCAACTAGGCTCGCAAGCTGACCTACTTAGTGCATGTAAATTCGTAAATTATATTCACAAGCTACAGATGAGGATCAGCTGTCAATTGTTGTGCAGACGGTGAATGAATACCTCAAACGTGCTCTCATCCAGTTTACTTTGTATCTCCAGCAACCTCGCTGACTGTAACAATTGTTAGACATACACCATTTACTAGCATCTCAGTAAATAAAGATCGACAGACAAGCATACAGAAATAAAGTAACAACGACGGCGATGACCACCGTGACAATACGACAACAGTAAGAATAAGGGTCCAAAGTAATTTGGCAAAAGGCTGCATCATCATCCTGTCAACCCTTACGGTAGCAAATGAATTCGTCCGTCACATGCACTGGGCAGGCGCATTAGCTCACAGTGACAGACAAACAATGTTTAGGTATGTTACAATGGGCTGGCACACGTCCCCTCAAAAATGCCCCTTCCCATGGGGGATCTGGACCCCATCTAATACGTGGTTCCTTGGACCCACAAGAGTCAGACCCCCAAATAACATTTTGATCAGTTCAGCCGTTTTTACACAGCTCACCTGTGCACCCAGCATACAAAGACACACAGACAGACAGACACACAGACCACGCTATGTGCGTCATCTGTAGCAACAGGCTTCATCTATGCATTGGGTACAGGTGACACGGCCTAATAATAGCAGATAAGTGGGCTGTCAGATAAGCTATACTTCCTAAGGAACAGTGGATTACAATTAAAACAAAATCTACGTGAAAAAAGGTAGCTGAAATAATTAACATAATTATAAAGTTTTCAGTTGGTTATTAAAGGTGTTAATGCTCCATGTGGTGTAGATGCAAACAAATATATAAGTTTTATTTCCCAAAAATCCTTAGCACGTGTACATGAAGATCAGAAGAGGAATTTCAAAACATTTCTCCGTTTTAACACGATAAGCATACAACAGCCTATAGCGTCAACTGATTTACAGCTATTACAAAACTACAACAATGTGAAGGACACAAAAAATAAGCAAACATGGCCAGAAGCATTTGCATTATATTTTTATTGTATCCTTTAATAGCACTGGTTGTGCTGTTAGGTACTAATATAGGACAGCCATCACAAAAAACTGTGTTCTGGACAAAAATCTACAAACTTAGTTCAGTACTACTGGCATGTGCCTAAAAAGCACAAACTGCACTTCTAAAATTTGACTGTCACTAGTAACATCTTCGTGCCAATAAATGAGCCAATGGGTCACTTTATCTTTCAATAAAACCAAAGTCTAAAACCTTACTCTAAGACCAAAAGTCTGGCTTAATACCTAATTAATGCAAAACGTGAAGTGATGCTAAACTTTGGTCTTACACCAAAGCCTAAAACCAAACTTGCCGCTTAAACCAAAGTTTAAGACCAAAGTTGGTCACCCTGAAACCAACTTAATCTGAGCAATCCAGTCTTAAACAAAACCGTCCAAATGTATTTAGATAGGCAATTATCAGTAATCTCTTAAGAGTTAAGACTTTAGTCTAAAACCAAATCACTTTATCTGTCACTTCATCTGAACTCGGTCTAAAACCAGGTTTTAGCCGTTCAGACTAAGCTTTGGTTTTAGGCTAAGGTTTTAGACTTTGGTTTTAGCAAAAGATAAAGTGACCCAATGTATCAGGGAAGCTGTGGCTCACCTTCTCTTTTCTGCTGGTCATCAGCTCGTGAATTTTTTCCTGCAGCTCCTGATTCAGCCAGTCATTCTGCTGCCGCAGATTTTCCATCTCCTGCTTCAAGCGACCTTCACGGTGCTTAGCACAACAAATGCCAACAACCACATAGCTCAATTATAAGGAAGTAAATGTCGGGCTTAAAATCAATATCGCAGGTTCGACTTGCGGTTGCAATGCTGCGGTTCAACAACCCCAGGCATGTCGTTCACATCCTAGTTCCTCATGTCACCATGCAGTATTATTTAGTATTATATCGTTACTGGCATGAAAACTGACAATAACAGCGGAACGTGGGAAAAATGTGACCTACAATACATTACTTGGAGACATGTGGCATGCTCACACGTGTAGGCCTACTTACCGGCAAAATGTGACGATTGTATGCCAAAAGCAAAGCTATCAGGTTCATCAGCTTAACACATGCAGTAAAAACTGTGAGTTCCTCACTGCTATGACAGTAAAGATCTTGCTTGTGCAACAAAACTCAACATATATACGTCTCAGCTGTCACAGATGAACCCATACGACATGCTGCGTCATGGCAAATGTGTTGCAAATGAAGATGTATGCTCAATGCAATATACTTGTAATGATCACACTAACATGACAACACTTGCGATGGTCGGCGTGACATGGTGACAAAGCAGAAAATATGGCGAAGTTCAGAGGTTGGGACAAGGCTCTAGAAGGAAGTAGCCTTATTTCTGGAGATACTCAAATTCCCTTTGAACACACAGTGGGATAAGCCAATGTAGCTGCTGTGTCGAAAACCACCTCAATCCACTCATCCGCCACGACAGAACGCCCGACTTGTGACAGACACTGGGACACAGCATGAACCATGCTATCATAGTGACACACGGATAAAAACCGAGTGCACTTATTGAATGTGCCGTTATAAATGTTATGCTCCTTTTATGCCTTTCTGTAAACAATATTAGTTATGTACTGCCAGTCAGTCTGTGCAGTGATATCTTTTTTTAACCCCCTTCAGCCCAGTATACAACAAGTACGTCCGTCTTCGGGGATAGCCATATATCCATGTGATGCATGGTGGCTCAGTGGTAGGGCATTGGACTTGCGATTTACAGGTCGCGGGTTCAATTCCCAGCCGGTAACATAACACGTAACATAAGTCAACTCAGCCTTGCATCCCGCCGGGGTCACTAAATCAAGTACCAGCTTTGCCTGGGGGTAAAGGCAGGATTCTCTCCTCTGTTGGGTGGCAGGTAACACTGTGATCCCATGGCATGTAATTTTCCAGTAGCGGTGAACAGCTAAGTTGATGCTAAACTGCTATACACTGTTTACTTTACTTTATTTTACATGCCGATCCTATGCATGACCAGCGTGCTGGACAAATCGGCAGGCGCACAGGCCACACGTGTTCAAGCCTCCACACAAATTAGACTGGCCAATTCGTCCAAATTTGGGCTTCTGGGGGAGCAAAGTTCCCCAAAATGTACCATTCCCTGCCTTGGCTGCCGATGAACCACCGTGCAAAATTTGACACCACTAGCTTTATCCTCGGCAGAGAAATCCTGAAAAATACACACAAAATTAGAAACAAACAAACAGTAACCGATATATCCACACCTTGCCAATCGGCATGTGTGGATAATAAAGTAGATTTTTTACAAACTGAAAAACGAAATCGGTTTCAATGACCTAATGGCACCAGCAGTATACCTGAATGATGACAAGCTCTGACTTGGCTTCACCAGCTTCATTCTGTGCTGTAATTCGTCTTTTTATTGCATCATCAAGACGCTCGGACAACTGCTTCCATTCCGCTGTCAAGCACCAAACAATGCAAATAATTTAACCAATACACGTGTCTGAAATACGTATCTGTTCAACATTTCATTTTAATCGGATTTTATCACTTATTTTTTATCAACATTGTAATGCCTAGCTGTTCCATTTTCGTTGTAGGCTGGGCACAAAACTAACCATTATTGTATTGGATTGCATTGTACACCATAATGTTATTCCAGAATGTCTGGTGATGAATCATATCAGCAAGGTACAGACACATTCATAGTTCAAACAATATAAGAATGGTACGAGGTTCAAGAGATCGTTCTTTCTCGTGTAGACTTTCACTTCTATCAAGCTAATATAGAACTGGTTGTGCCAAGTGTTGCCACGTCACAATGCTAACTAACCCCTGGTTATGTTTTACTCAAAGTTAAATTGATGACGTGTTTCACCGTCTGCATTAATTAACTGCATGGTTATGCTACTTTCACTGGTGTCAAATGCATGACTGGGTGCAAAACAATCAGCAAACATAAGTCATCGGACATTTTTATCTTCAACCTGTGATTTAACCGGAGGTTAACCGACAGTTAAATTTCACTGATGTTTAATCCAGGTGACTGGCAGCGGTGAAACTGAATTATTGCTAACCACAGGTTAAGTGCTGAGATAACCTATGATCAAAGTCTAGCAAGCTTGGTGCAACTGGTCTTTAGTCACTTTGGTCACTTCGGCAGCAAACTATCTCCATGCATTGTACATGTGCTGGAGCTCAAATAGCACTATGTCACTGGCAGTATCTGCCACCACTGCCATCATAACCATAGCCAGGTAATGTCTATTTACATAATGTGCCATTTTATTTCCACTCAATTACATCAAAGTTCTGCTATTTCCCAATCACTGCATATATAAACCACTACTAAAATAAATACAGTGCACCCACAACTAGATGTAAATTAGAAATTCACCGATCCAATATGTATTACAGAAACACAGGTCAAATACTGCAAACGTTTAGAGCATTCAAGTAAAACAGTGAATTCCAAGAGCAGAACTGGCAATACAGACAATGTGTCGGTTAGAAATACAAGAACATCGGTCTCACCAGTCAAACGATCCACTTCTCTATTACGCTTTTCCAACAGTTCAGTGAGATCAAATTTCTCCGACTCCAGTCGCACTTTTGCACTCAGCAGGGTCTGTTCTTGCTCACTCTATTAGTCACGTTTCAAAATCACTAACATTTACTACTGCAGTTTGTAATGGCAGAATAAGACATAAAATATAACTGCTAATGCTTTAGAAGTTTCATTCAAACAGATAATTAAACCACAGACAAGCTGCCCTTCATTACAGCAGTGGCTCTATGGTGATGTAATGGTGTAATGTTGATTATGTTTATGACGTCTGACAATGACTATTAATATCTGCCACTGTGTCAATTACAGACATGATGGATTGTCAACTTGAAACAAAAGCTCACTCTAACTGGTGAGAAAGGAACAAACATGAAGAAATTGAAAACCTCCAAAGCATTATCACAACAATCACCTGTTCATGACATGAAGTATGCTAACTAAAACACAACCAACATTATCATCACTTAACAAACAAATGTGTCATGAGTCAGCAACAGCTCACTGACTACACAACAGGCTGAGCAGACAGGCTATGCTGAGCTGCATGCAAAGTGCCACAAAAAAACTGACCCAGTATTCTGATTTGCTAAAGTATCTTGACTGAAGCTCGCGGTATTTTTCTGATGTTTCATTGTACTTCTTTTCTGCACGACCAAATACCAACCGATATATGGTAATAAACAGCATAACAAAGATATAACAAACAAAACAACATAGTTTACATAAAGACAAAAACCGCTGGCACTGCATCCAGCAAAAATGGTACTTTTATGACACTCATCACACAACTGCCGGTGTCAGCCTATATTTTGGCCTACTACAGCTGCTCTGGCCTGCTGTAGTGCAACGGAGTCAAACAAAACCAATTTGAAAACAAGATGCAGTCGAGGAATTAAACTGCTATATTTTGATATGCTTGTGTTTTGCTTATAAACACTCCCAACTGTTCTGGCCACAGTGTCAGTTGCTGATATGAGAGTTAAAATTGAAAGCAATTAACAGTAGAAATCAGCTTGCAGTTTATTAATCTGTACGCTATGGTATAAAGACAGTATAGGTGACAACAATGACAACTATCATCTTCTCTCTAATATGAATGCACTGTAAACAGTAAAACTTGCTCCAATAAAAATCGTCCAGCTCTTAAGCAGGGGCACTGGCTAAGATGGGCTGTTTTGTATGATGGCCATGAAATTATGGTAGTAGTAGTAAACTGTACGCTATATACATGGCGCCGCAGTCAAAACCGAATACTAACATGTTTACTTTATTGCATTTTACTGATAGCACGATATGGCCGTGATGGAAAACGATGGATACGATACAATACAATACTGCACACAAAATATCGTGATACAATACAATACCATACAATACAATACAATACGGTCCCAAAACGCTCTGCCGTGTTTAACAACTGTATGTTGCTACTTGCACTGTATACACAAGTAGGCCTATGGACAACAATCCGAGATTAATGTAGCGTTCTCACTGACGCCTTCACATGTGTTCAAACGCCGTCGAAGGTCATCGATGGTATTCGAAAGCCATCGACGAACATCGATTGTTTGAATGCAGATGTCAGTAGCATTCAAACTATGCTGGCAACTGCGGTCGACTGTGAATGACGGCGGTCACACACCGTCGAACGCCGTTAACGAAATTCAAACGTTGTCGATGGTGGGTGAATCGACGTTCAAATGCCATCAACCATGATCAACTGCGGTGAACGACGTTTGATCACAATTGGCGGTGTCAGCGAGAATGCTATACTAAAATATAGCAATGCTAGAGTTTTTATACCATACCCAGTGTTCGCACGCCTCCCTGTGTTCGCATGCCGTTGATGACATTCGAATGCCATCGACAATGTACGCACGCATCAGTAAGAAGCGCACTTAACACTTCTCTCTAACCGGCCTCCACATACGCCATGACAACAAGACATGTGGATGGCGTACAGCAACAGCTCATATATGGGTGTAACCGCACACTATCGTCCCATCACTATTGCATTCTACACGTAACTGTAACCCTAACCATAACCCTTGGTCAATACAAGCTGACAAGCTGATGTATTAAGTAGGTAGACCAATATCATTCAACAAACAACATATGTACCTAAATCAGAAACGTGCCAACGCAGGTCTGCGGCAGCCTTTGTCTCACTCTCAAGTCGACTGTGATCAGCAACTTGCTGTCGTTCCAGTTCAAAATATTTTTGCTCTGTGAAAAACCATTACACAATTATCAAGATGTTACTATAAGTACCACTTCTTACCTGCAATTCGCCAACGATGATTACAAGTATGGATTTTGAAACTGGATACCAATCAGTCTAAACTGGTTACTATCTGGCACCATTTTGTGACGTCATTCATGCAAATGTCATAATAAGTGAATTGCTTGGACCTTCCTATCTGGCTCGAGCATTGGATGTAACACAGGTCAACTCAGCCTTGCATCCCTCCAGGGTCGCTAAATTGCATACCTGCTTCAGCTGGAGGTAAAGGTGGGATTCTCACCTCTGCCGAGGGCAGGTAACACAGTGTGATCCCATATGGCATGTGAGTTTCCCATAGTGGTGAAAACTAAGTTGGTGCTAACTGCTATACACTGTTTACTTTACTTTACTTATTTTACTTTACTAGTTACAGCAGCTGCTAAATGTATGTCAATGCCACAATCAGCAAATAAAACCTGGGTGGGCCTGAGCCCTAGAGATCGAACGAACCGACCGCTGCTGTTCCGAGACCGAATCAGTAACTGCACAATTTGTTCCGGCCGGAACCGAACCAAACCGAACAACACACGCAGATCCGCGCTAGTCGCAGACCGCCATGGCGGTCGGGGCGGCGAGTCGCTCGCCAGCACGGCGATAATTAACGCAACGACAGTCATTTGATGCCGCCGAATTCCGTGTCACAAGTATGGTTGTTTTAATGATTTTCCAAAATTCGATTATCGAAATGTTTTATCGTTCTCGTTTTCGATTTACAGAAATCGAATATCGTTTTTAATACTGCGTTGTGCAACTGTACTAACTTATACAGATTCACTGCACTGACGTATCGGCGAATATGGTCTCCGCCGATACGGAGTGTGATAATAATCAGCAGTAATCTGACTCCGCGAGTGAAGCAAGCAGACGGCTCGCATTGACAGATCGTGAGAACAAAATGAGGCCGGCGGCGAGACAGAGCGGACGCTAATTGCCCTCTCCCCGTCTCCCCACAATCACTCCCTTTATTGACACCGCGTGTATAGCGCGTCTGAACTGTGAACGCGCGATTGGAGGCTTTGATGTATGG
>Ga0209780_1000862_pt1 | contig 18202 bp, 15 predicted proteins | sample WorMetexBAHAMAS2_FD_187384 | JGI IMG/M metagenome (GOLD analysis project Ga0209780, IMG submission 187384) | Marine gutless worms symbiont microbial communities from Max Planck institute for Marine Microbiology, Germany - Inanidrilus exumae... | ecosystem: Host-associated > Annelida > Digestive...
AAAATTCAAGACCGTGCGCAGTACGTTTGCCTATCTATCGTCTAATTTGTTAAACGAAGTAGGTTTGTCTCTTTTTCGGTATTTTGAAGTAGGCCTACGTGTGTGCGATATCGTCGTTAAAAAGTTTACGTTTGCTATCTCATCTCCTGATGAGTTCTTGTTAAAACAAGGTGTCGCCCTAACGGGACGTAACCGTACTGGCCCGCCGTGCAGTGTCGGCCACTCCACCGCCGCACGAGCCCGGCGGCCGGCCCACCTGCCCGCCGGCAGCGTTACAGACGACGACAGACGCCAGCGAGCAAAACAGTACTGGCCCATTTGGCGGGCCAGTAATAATAGTGCTATGGAGCCGCGTAGTCTCTGCCGTGTTGATTAGCTGCTGATATTTTTTCTCTTTTTCACGTGCTTTTGCTGCTACGTATTGCATTACAGGTTAAATTCTTTCGCCATTGGCAATGAAGTGTCATTTAGTGAGAGCAAAACTGATTAGTATGCTGCGTGATCAGTGGACCTCGCCCACTTATACGCCGAGTATTACAGTGTGCTATACGCGTGCATGGACCAGATGGCATTGACTTACCTAGCGCAACTGCAGTTTCCACTGGATGCAAGATTTCACTGTTTATGAACGCCGTGACCTTTCCGCTGTTGTCTACGCTTGACGATAAACGTGCAGATTTTTCCAAGAATCTTCATTACATTTGGGCGCGTTCTGTTTCTCCAGACTAGATTGATCCACGGAAAACAGGAACAGGCCGAGATCATAATGCACTTTTTACCGGGAAAATGACTTTCCGGGAAACGATTGTAAACCCTGCTATAACATACTACCTACGATCAGATGTTTTTCCATTCTTTTAAATTCACTCTTTCTTTGCATTGTAATGTTATTTTTGACTTCTTTCATCGATCTTGAGCGTAGAGCAGGCCCGTTGAGGGCCAGTTTGAGGCCCGGGGGCTACGCTCACTCACAGGGCCCCCTGCAGGCTGCATTCTGAGGGACCTGGATCGGGATGGGGGCTCCGACACTGCGGGGCAAGGGGTAGCTTACCCCCTTACTCCCCCCTCTCGACTCCCTGGCGTAGAGAAGTAATAGAGAACAACTGTTGTCAGTAAAATGACCTGTGGTGTCAAGAAGAACGTTGAATTCCGCTCACTCTGTCACACACCATGAATGAAATAGGAGGACTAGTAAAGCTGGTACTAATAATTATATTCTGATACCGTTTGACGTCTGACGTCTGAAACACAGGCGCGATGTTAGTATCAGAGTGCCAGACGTGCCGGTTCTGTGTGATCATTACTGGCCCGCCTACACATAGTGTAGGAGAATAGTAGCAGTCGGTGGTGCACTGGTGTCGTTGTCGGCGTCGTCTGTAAGGCGGCACATATGCAACGTAACTCACCAGGGGGCAGCACGCAGCGGGCCAGTCGTGTTACGTCCCGTTAGGGCGACACCTTGTTAATGTTGTGTATCGACACTCAAGTCCCTCAATCATTCTATATTCTGCCTCGTGCCACTGTTACTGGCAGCGCACGTCTAACTTGCGGATTGTGTTTTTTCTCTCGAATATTTTATTGTTGCCAATTTGTTTTCATGGTGTGTGTTTTGAGTTGTCTTCATCTTATCGCTAAATCTAATAGGTCGGCGACATCGACCATGTACGAATATGGCCGCCGATGTCGCGTCGTGTGGCTTAACGGTAGAGCGTTCGCTCGTGATCCAAAAGGTCGTGGGTTCGAATCTCGGCCGGTCCGCTTCCCGGTAACACCATGGGCAAGCTGCTCAAACGCATGTGCCTCTGTCGCCAAGCAGTATAATTTGGTACCGGCCGATGGGCGGTGACGCTCTTCGGCTGGGCAGGTAACCGCAGGCTTGGCGGAAAGTAATGGTAGCCTACCGCCGGGTGGATGGCTTCAAGTCACCTGCGGGCTGACTGTCTGTATACCGGGATCAGCTCCGGGCCCAACGATTGGTAACGAGTATGGGAGGTTACGCGTCGCTAACTGTAAATAAACGGCAATTCCACCGTTCGTACGCTCGCTGCATGTGCTGCATTCATACTTGATGACCCATGGCTACAGCTGGTATAGGCCTACTATAGATATGATCAATAATCATTTGTGGACCGTATGCGCGTTCAATGTTTGTGGGCCATGTTCACACGCGGCGTCATGTGATGTTTATATGTAGTCCTAAATACAATTCCGATCACTGTACGGCGTTTTCCGCACTTTTTTCCCGTTAGACAGGGCGTCGCGCGGTCCCTCGGCGACAGCCGAGCCTCCTGTTTTATATCATTTGCATAACCTTGCTTTCTCTGCTTTTTTATGCACATATGTAAATTAAGATAATTAAGTTTGCAAATTGATCAGAATTTTTGTCAGCCAGATCAAAATTCTGTTGAGGCTTTGATCAAATTCATGAATTTCTGGTTTGATGGTGTAGTTTTCTTCAGTGCTGTGACACGGTCGGTTTGGTGTACTGGAAAAACTACTGATTGATACCGAGGAGTAAGAGTGCATGCATGATATATTACTCCAGAAATGGATGTGTTCTAAGTCACGTGACCTCTCTAAATTTTGGGAAATAAGTGATAATATATCGGAAACGGTACAAGATAGAGACATAGTTACAATGGAACACTAATCGGAAATCATTTGTGGCCTATCGAATGGCACCATTGCCAATGCCCTTGAATTACCTTGAAGGTCATTTTTTGCTTTTTGAAACCTTTGTAACTCCCATAGTTTGTGAAACAAATTTTCTAACAGCGCGTCGTGCGGTAGCTGAGCTTCTAGTGTTACTAGTTTTCAAACTAATCTAGGTCTCGTCTGTGGTGCATTGCAGCGTTGGCTGGGAACGGTGAGGGAATTAAGTAAGTAAGAATATTTGTACACGGCACAAAAAGCAACAGTCACTATGCGCCGCAGCCCTAGACAAACGTAAGTGTGTTCAAAAGTCTCTTAAACTGTACAAGCGAGATGTCTCTATCACGTAATGTAACAGGCAGAGAGTTCCAGAGACACGGTCCAGCGACGGAAAAACTCCTGTCTCCGAGACGCGTTCGTGTTCTTCTTGTGGTTACTTCGAGCCGAGCCACGTGACCTCAGACTTGCCCGGATTGAGTCAAGACGGCTTCCATCAAGCCAGTCACTGACGTCTCTGCCATACACCTTGAAAGTCTGTCAGTGGATTGTTGAACGTCACATGCACATTGGCATGGACGGGTACACCTGACAGTCATCGGCGAATTACAGTAACCGGTGGAGGCGTGAACGAGGTAACAGATGCTGCAACAACGCGGATGTCACGAGTCCACCTAACTGCATGTGTGCGATGTGTTGATATACTACAATGTACTTATAAAACGTGCGTGCATGCAGTGTGTTTCACGTGTTCCAGTAGCCTACGTACTAAAACCTGTTACAGTCAATCAGTTCGATTTTTTGACAGATCGTTTTGCCGTGACATCTGTTATGTTTTATTACCGGTATATACCTATAGAAATTACAAGCTCAAGCCTTTATCGCGCGACGCTAGGTGGCGCGGTATACACTGTCGCCCCGTGTCTGTTAGTCGCTCTGTCTGTCCGTCACATGTCGATGTTCTACCAAGAGGGCTAAATTATTTAGGATGACGTATGCAGCGCCTTACCATAACATAGTGACTCTAGTTAACGCAAAAGATCGTGCTCAGATTCGAATGGGATCGTCCCACCGGCAGTGCCAAATACAGATGCGGTAGGTTGAATGGGCGACCAGTGTCGCACTGTATCCCAGAAACGGTGCAGGCAGAATGCTGATAGGAACATATATGCGATCTGTCGAATGCAGTTATTTTTACTGACTGAGTGACCCATAACTGCCCTGCCCCACACCACCCCATTTTCTACATTATGCTTCGCTTTTATACTTTTGTAAGCGGTGCCGATAGGTACTTCAAATTTGATAGATAGGTTGACCGTAGCAAGTCCTAGCCAAATGATGATACATCAACCCTTGAAGGGACGTGGTCAGGGTCACGTGATTTCGACTGACATAGCGCGTCGCGCGGTCCCACTAAGATAGCTGAGCTTCTTGTTAGATTTCGGGGCCCCTGTTTTGTCTTTAGAACGGATGAAGCTCGGCACTTGAAGTTTGATCGAGTACGATAATGCAAAGTGGGCGTGTTCAGGGTCACGTGACACCTTTAAATTTTCGGAAGTAAGAGATAATATCTTGCAAACGGCATGAGATGAGACATATTCACGAGGACGTGTTGCGTGGTGGCTCAGCGGTATGGCGTTGGACTTGCGATTTACAGGTCGTGGGTTCAATTCCCAGCCTGTCCGCTTTCACATAACATAGGTCAACTCAGCCTTGCATCCCTCCGGGGTCGCAAAATCGAGTACCTGCTTCAGCTGGAGGTAAAGGCGGTATTCTCACCTCTGTCAGGTGGCAGGTAACACTTTGTGATCCCATATGGCATGTGAGTTTCCCGTAGCGGTGAAGAGCTAAGTTGATGCTAGCCTAAACTGCTATACACTGTTTACTTTGCTTTACTTTACTTTACTGTATGTTGTTACTTACTTACTTGGTTGTAGCCGGTGTGGACATGGAGAAGAACGAAGTCCGACCCACTCCGCTGCTCTGCTCCACGCGGCTCGGCCTTTCCATCATCGGATTCTTCATGTTCTTCCACCTGTACGCGCAGCGGGTCGGCATGTCGGTCGCCATCGTGTGCATGGTGAACCAGACGGCCGTCAGCATGATGACCGCCTCCGGTATGAACGACAACAGTTCGTCAAGCGTTAACGCTAATGTCCTAGGCACGGTTGCCAGAGCGTCAGTGACACGGGGGGATATTCCATGCAAGCTTCCCTAGAGGTTTCCGGGGTAGCCCGGCCGCCAAACGGTTTTGATAAATTATTAAACCTAAACATTGTCATTTCTGCGAATTCTGACTGTATAAAAGAGAATGCAGTTAAATTATTACAGAATTTCCCGGCAGCTATACCTAAGTAATATATCGGCGGGGGGAGGCGTCCCTCTCGCATTTACTGAATTGACGACTGTACGGCCGTAGGCGCCGCAGTTTCGGAGTCCGTCCATGTGTCCTCATAAATGTTTGATTGTGACACTTGATATCCACGTGCTGCTGCGTGCTGTTGAAATAATAAACGCTTTTGTAGATATTGCCTGTCGATCCCTTTCCCTTTTGGGTGGCTGTGAACAAAAAGGCGGCCACTGTTGAGGTTAATATATCGCTGGCCTTCCTTCACTGGGTAGGGATAGCTCTCCACCCTTGACCGTGTGTCTCTGATATAGCCATATTTGTGCTGAAAGGGGATGTTAAACTCCAACTAATTAACTAACTACCGACAGCGTGCATATACCGTACTCTGTCCATTGCTTCTAATGAAGACCATCATTGTGCAGTTGCTGCTGCGACCCCATCTGGCTGGCTCCCCATCCCGCAACACCCTACCACAGTGGCTCAGAGCCGTTGAATCTTATCTGAGACGTTGAATATTAGTCCTTCTTGCATGCGCATGGAAGAAGGCGTCCTGTCGTGAAAACTGGCGTTCGATTGTGGGCATGGCAACGTTCAAGAAGAGAGACAACAACTACAAGACTGCAAACTGAGCAACTGATTAACATTAACTGTGGACCCGTGTGGCTGTTTGGGAGCCTTGCTCTCATGGATAATCCGACCCCGACCCCATCTAGAGTTGAAATTCCCTTCGAAGTTCCCTTCATTCGGCTGTGAAAACCTACCGGGTACTACAGTTCCCAGAGGTTCTGCTGTGGGCGCAACCCAGAGTAACTTGGTAACAGAAGGCAAGTCAAATGGGAACTGATAGTGCAAATAGTCGAGTTTCATGTACGAGACTTGAGTTCGCTTACCGCTGAGATAAAGAATATTGGTCTGTGTTATCGGAGATAACAGCAGCTGCGTCGGCCGAAATTGCTATAGTGCTGCAGGAAAGTCTCACTGATGACACGGTGAATAGACGGTGTGATCAGGAACAGGACGACTGAAGACACAGGACTGAAAAATAACGGACCTTATATTAGGATGGCAAAACGCAGGAGTGAAAGTGAAGGAAAAGAAGTCAGCAAGGAATGGAAAAAGCAGGAGTGACTGTGGAGATGGAAAATGTAGGAGGATAAGAGAACAGTTTGTGGAAAGTGAAAAGAGTTGTTGCATGTCCGAGATATTACTGAGTGTACAATGCAAAGTAATACATTAGGTTAAATTGTTATTTGATTTTTGCAGTTGTTTTTTTTGTGCATGCGTTTAATATTTTATTTCTCTATGTATCTGTACTGTATTTGTTTCGTTTATCGCTTTTATTTGGCTGCTTTCTGGTGTAATAAATAGATAAATAAATATATTATATAGACGAAATATAAAAATACAGAGTGCTAAGTCGTTCCCATCATTTTAATTTGTGTACCGTGTCCTAGAAGCACTTTTGCTCATGCCACCTTAATCTGTACGTTACTAACTAACCAACTAGCTAAAAATTTTGAATGCACTGAGAAATCTACTAACTGACTGTGTTTTCAATACATGTTATCGAATTGTCCCATTTTAGGTTTTCCTCGCAATTTTTTTGTCAATTTGTCGTAATATTTTACCCATCAGTTTATTAGTGCAGTTTAAACAGTACATGTATCGTATTGCATCACAGCCTGATGTGGACGTGGGGATTTTTCGGCCGTTTTTATAGAAGCAAATCTGGTTTAAGCGTTCGTACATTGTGTAGACTCTGGCAACGTTAGCGATGCAGTGAACATCACGGAGATGGAGACTCCGATCGCTTGCTCGAGGGACGTTCACCTCAACGGATCAACGCAAGCGGTGAATATGTAGGCAACAATGTAAGCTAGCTGGCTGTTTAACTTAGTTTTAATGGCGCCATGTGGTCAGCCAAGTTACTCTCTGTGTCAGGCCCACTTAGCACTGTAGTTCGGCCGTCCCTTTTGCCTTGGTGGCTCGGTAGTCTAATGGTTATGGGTTGGACTTGTGACTCGACGGTCGTGAGTTCAATTCCCGGCCTCGGCACTGTCGGGTGACAACCTTAGACAAGTTGTTTACACCAGTATGCGTCTGTTAGCAAGCAGTATAAATTGGTACTGGCCAAAGGTCGGAGACTGACGCCCCCTATGGCTGGGAAAGTAGCCGTAGTCTGGCGTCACACTAGCCATTTGTCACAGAGTCTAGTGCTTAATTAATCTAACTAAAGCCTCAATGGCCTATGAAATGAAGAAGAGCACCCCGCATACACTCCTAACGTGTATGGCTGACGTTACCTTTACCTGGAGAACTGGCAGCCACCTGGGCAAACATGCATTATAGCATATAATTTAGAAATTGCATACACAGTTCGAGGCAGCTTTGGACACAAGATGAGCATGACTGTTCAGCTTGTGGGGCGTGTGCTGTCCCAGACCCCAGTTTTGCGTGGGTAGGTGGGAGGCTTTGCCCCTGACTGCTCAGCAGGGTCCCTGCCTCCGGGCCGCGCTGGGGGCTTGACCTTAGACAACATAATCGGCCACTTTTTCATCGTCGTTGTGGGTCCATTGTTATTGCTGGAATGCGCGTGATATGAACGTTGGCGCCGTGTCGTTGTCAGGACGGACCGTTTGTGTGGGAGAAATCGATACAGGGTCACATTCTCGGCTCGTTCTTCTACGGCTACATGGTCTCACAGATACCCGGCGGTCTGCTGGCCGAGCGGTTCGGTGCCAAGTGGATAATCGCCGGGTTCCTCGGCGCGTCGACGGTCGCCACGCTACTGACGCCGGTCGCGTCGCGTGTCAGCTTCGGTCTGCTCATCGTCCTCCGTGTCATCTGCGGCATCGGCTCCGTACGTTTCTATGTTTATACACGCTGGCGCAAAAAAACTGGTGCACTGGCAACTGTGAGCCGAAACGTTGCCAAACATTTCACAAAGTAGTGTAGCGACACGTTTAAGGTGTGTGGTGAGATCTTTAGCCCATTTTTGCCCAGAGTTTCATAATGGGACAGTGACTAAGAGATTCGATGCCAGGCTGGCTAATCGAGCATTATTAAAATTATTACTTTCGGACACTCTGGCGCTCAATTTCTTAGACTCAAGGTAGAAAGTTTTGAAAATTGGGGACAGGGCATTTATTCCTTTTACATCGGCTTTCGAGCATCGATACCTAGTTCAAATAGTTAATGAATACAGCAGACAGAACGTGGACGAGTTATTGTGTAACTGCATTAGTCATGAAGTTGTCTCGTTGTTGTTGTTGTTGTTATTATGCAGGGTGCTCTGTTCCCGGCGATGCACGCAATTCTCGGCCAGTGGGCGCCTCCAATGGAGCGTTCATTCCTTGGCAGTATGGTCGTCGCAGGTCAGCCACTGAACTTTTAACCTTTAACAATTGTAGCTATTTGTGTGTGATCTGATAACTGGTTCACTGGCCATCATGATTGTGATGCGATATTTGGAACAGCGAGGAGGGACTAGGTGCCCACAACTTTGGCCACTCCGCCTCCCACCCTCAGTGAGACGAGAAACGAGTGCCGTCCAAATTACCCCACATAGGGCCGGGGTACCCCCTTTTTGTCTTTGCTCCTCCCTTGTCCATTCACTTCCTCATCTTTTGCTCTTTATTACTTTTTTCTCACTCAATTTTCCTATTTTTTTCTATTGTCCATCCCATCCCTTTTTACCAGAATCATCCCACTCCGTTTCCAGGCCGGAGGTCGTAGGAGGCGACCAAACCTGGGTTTAGTTTGTTTCGTTTATTATTCAGTTATCTGTATTGCATAGTTAAGATTTATTCTGGTGTTTTGTTGTATTTTATTTAGGTTAGTCTTGCGGTGTGATAGTTGTCTTCTGCTGTTGTAGGCGCCAGCGTAATAATTTAAATGAGCATCTCGATCCCTTTCCTTTTTGGGTGGCTGCTGAACAAAAAGGCGGCCAGGGTTGAGGTTAATATATTGCTGGCCTTCCTTCACACTTGGTAGGGATAGCTCTCCACCCCTGACCTTTTGTCCCTGATATAGCCACATTTGTGCTGAAAGGGGACGTTAAACTCCAACTAACTAACTGCCGGTCAAAGTGCAGCGAAGTTTTGTGGCTGTGGAGTAAAGGCAGGTTTTTTTCATTCCACTTGCAGATTAAACGTGTGGGTGATAGGTAAAAATGTGCAATCTGTTGTTAACACGTGCCATACGTCAGATACGTGAGCGCTTAAAGGCAAGTGTCTTGATGAGCGCTGCTGTACATATGTACAATCTATGGCTTTACTTTAGTTTACTTTTACGCTACTGGACCATTATTGTAACAATGCAACAATCAGGGTCAGTGTTCGATATGTTGCTGTAATCTCCACCACATGGTATTTGGTTAACATACAAGTAAAAATTTAATAACAGGTTAATATTTATAAGTGCGGAACGTGATTAGGTGTCAGAGTTTATCATATTTCACAGAGTTGCCTTTGGCATTGAGAACTGGGCTGATGGGCAACGCTTCTTAATTTCTGTGGACTGTGTATATAATACAGAGACCAAAGTGTAAAAATGTTTTTAAAAATTGGGAGTCCAATTTAGCCAGGGAGCATCGTCACCTGACTTTGTTAATACACTCTGTTTGGTCACATTAACTGAGAGTAAATATGTAATGAATACAAGTTAATTATGGCTGACATGGGCCAGAAATGTTCGTTCTTCTAGAAATTTTGATGTGTGAGGTTCTGCGACGTTCGCTGACACTTCCTGGAGACCAGGAGAAGTGTTGATGACCCATCCTGCTTGTTGTTAGACTGATGTTTTTCACATGTATGTCCCGCTGCAGGTACAATGATGGGAAATGTCGTCTCATTGCCGCTAGCTGGACTGCTTTGCCAGTACGGCTTTAGTGAAGGATGGGATTCTGTCTTCTACGTTATTGGTAAAAATTCCAGTGTCATTTCAGTATAGGATGAAAATAATTGTAGTTGAAATGTATAACTGATAGTCAAAGGCTAATTATTTTCGCCAGTTCTTTAGCTGTAGCGTGGGATACTAACATTAATTAAAGTGCCGACAGTAAAAAGGAGAATGTCCCTTTACAGTTAGTGAGTGAAGAAAGGAGGATTTCGCCAGTTGTTGTCAATAAGGGCATCCAGACGTACAGAAATTTTGCACCTCTCAGGAAGCCATGAGCTAACCCGAGGTGTAGAACGGCCACGAATCTAATGTGCGTGTTTGTGTTCTGTTGCTACGACTACACAGACAGTACTATTTATTGGATGTGCATGAGGATTTTAGTCATGAATGACACTTTTATCAGGGACCTTTTAAAAATTTCTTTTCCACGTCATGTGACTGTAGCTATAGTTAATAGGTGCTTCAATGTGCGACTATGTCAAATTGTCGCCTGTTGGTGAGACCTCTCTCTTGCATGTTGCAGACTGTTGTTTTTGTTTACAGTACCGTGAGAACCTGAATGATTATTTGACATCTGTCTGCATGTTGTGTCTGTCTGCTTCTGTGTGTGCACAAAGTTCAACTGTAGAGGTTGTTTATCTGCACACTGTGTGGTCTGATGACAGTCTGTTCCCTGAAGTTGTCATGACGGTGTGGTGTTGGAACAGTTCTAACATTGCAGGGGCCAGCTTTTCCATGAAAATTCACTTTGATTCCTAATAAATGTGTAATAATGGTTGTTCATCTGTGCCTTCTCTTTCATCAACTGGACAGAAGAACTCTGCATGATAACGAATCATGGTTTAGCGGAAGTTAGAAGTCTGCATGGAACTTTTGTAAAGTTGGATGAACAAGGTGCACATAATGTCAGAAAATACGATGAAATATTTCCGCCAACATGGTTTCAAGAACACTCGGGGGAAGAGCCCCCCCCCCCCCGTCATCTCTCCATTTTGATGCCTGTGATCATACCTGTTGACACAAAGTAAGCTTAGAATGGTCACTTTGTTGCAACTTTCCAGACCGTGTTAGTGAGTTACTGCTGTGTGTGATGTGCAGGAATTACGTCGACGATAACGATAATTCTGTGGATAATTCTGACGAGCAACACGCCGGCTGAGCATCGACGCATCTCCAAACTAGAACGAGAATACATCTTGAACAGCTTGAAAGGCGAGGTTGCCGAGGCACATCCCACGGTATTGCTCTGCGTCAGACTACATGCATAACAGTGTTGTTCGATATTCATCTTCGTCAAAACCTGAACAGATGTGTGCATTAGAGGCTTTAGCGATGATTCACTGTAGAAATTAGTCTTACATTACATTACGTTACATATGTTAACGTTTGGTAAACTGTCCTACGACTGTGCTTTATCATCGGTTGTAGATTTTAATGTGTTTTTGTAATAGCAAAAATGACAATGGATTTATTTAGCATTATGCTTATTATATTACACAGTTACGTCTGTTATCCGCGCCAGCTTGTCTGCAACACTGTGATGCAGACATGTTCCAATCATTTGTCCAAAGCCGTTCGTTAAAGTTTGCTGAACGATATGTTGTGCACCTGCTTCTTACATTTTATGTTTGTTTAATGTTTTATGAGTTTTCAGCATTCTGAAGGCTTCTCATGCATTTTGGAAAATTCTTAAAGGCCCTGAAAATATTTCCCTGAAATTTAAAGGCCTTCAGTCCCGGTAAATCTTTACAGTTACATGATGTAGTGTCCGAATATACTGGCATAATAACCCAATGATATGTTTCAAATTTGACACGGTTATGTAGCACTTGTAGTGTATCAGTGAGAATAAGGAACATGTTGACTATCAACATTAGTGAATGCATTTTGCATGTGCATATTGTGGGCAAGAAATCTTTGTTCACCATAAAACAATGGTAGAATTCAATAAGAATACAAGAAAATTATTAAATTATGCAGTGTGCTCACGTTCACATTTTTGCATTTCTTTTATGCTCTTCGGTCGTTGAGTTCTGTTGATTTTCTCCAAATTTAAACATAGCCAAATTACAAAAAAGCGATGCAGAGAAACAGTTTAGGGTCCTGCAAAAGTCCTGGATTTTGCGACGATTGACATGTTCAGCTTCAGCACTTAGGCAATTATGGTGTTGATTTTATTATGACATATTTAAATTGTCAAAAACGTGAGAGTTCGTTCGTGTTATAGAGTTCATTGGCGTGTGCAGACTTTTTCTTAATCATAATCTGTGGAACAACGACGCCTGAATGTGTTTGTTACCAGCTGTGTGAGATGCCGTGGCGTCAGATATTCACGTCCGGTCCTGTCTGGGCGATCATCGTCGCAAACTTCTGTGTTGACTGGGGCCTTTACACGTACCTGACAAACATCCCCACGTTCTTCTATGAGGTCCTCTTCTTCGACATTCAGTCGGTAACTGCACGCAGTTCATTTATGTCGTTATGATTTTTTCTTTGCAGTTTGACGAGATCTGCCGAATGGTGACCACTCTTTTTTATCAAGTGCACTTGCATTAGCTGGTCTGGAAAGGCAGACATGGTGTAATTTGCAGGTAAAAATGTGTGATCCATGTCTGAGCACTATGAGACTATGCGTAGTATAAATGGCGATAGATAAATACTCTTCCTTTCCTTTTTCTTTTCTACCTCAGTCTATTTTTTTCCACTTTTTCTGGAGGAGAACGTTTGGGAGTACGTGGCATGGGTTCAGAAGCCGGATGTTTTTCCTGTCACGCATGCAACAGTGACAAGGCACTGAAGTAAACTCGGAGCACTGACCCAAGCCTGGCCTCATCTTTTCTTCATCTGACACCAGGGGTTCTATTTACGAAAGTTCATATGCCCGTTTTTGTGCGTAAATTTTGTTTACGCAAATTCTTACGTGCGTAACGCCATTCACAAAACCTTCTTACATACGAAAAGTCCTAAATTTGTGCGTAAATATACGTGTGTCATTGTATTAAATCGCCCACTACACTGAATTGCAGCTGTGGAACTGGCATTGGATGTTAGATTTTATGCCAATATTTTAAAAAAGTTTTCTGTCAACGTACACGTTTTCTGTGCACGTAAAATTTGATTTCAGAACGGTTTCGTCTCCGCTCTTCCTTTCCTTGGTCTCTGGGCGGCTACGGTCGTTTTTCCACTGATTGCGGACAAGCTTCGTTCAGCTGGACTGATGGCAACAATCACAGTACGAAGAGTATTCAACAGCATTGGTAAACCGCTTGTACTTTTATTATTGCAACGGTCTGTAAGATATCACTCTGAAAATACTGAAATTCAGGGTGGTGCTGAAAACCAAGCCATGGCAGCATTGAGTCAGAAAGGTGCCGGATATATCACATGGTAATGTAGCGACGCGTTTAAGATGTCGTTGGATTTTATCGATTACTTTATTACACACAAATTTGCTGCTAAGTCTGACAGTGAAATTACATGGAACATCTGTGAGCATGCCCATCGCCCAGTTTTGCGCCACCCTGTACTTTATTAATTAGTTTTTATATTACCTGCTTTTTCTGCATTTTCAGCGTGAAATGTTTTCCTGCTTTTTCACACCAGTTTATGTTATGCTGGCCGTGTCTTGCAGAAAGCATAGTGTAACAATCTAGCGTTGGCATACTGACCGTGATTACACCATGGGGCAGCATGTGACGCGGCCAGCGTACATTTGAACAGACTGGTATTGTGGCTGAGTGATAACGGCATTGTCATATCGACAGAGTTACTCTTAGTTTGTAGTGAGAACAAGAGAGATGGCTGACCATTCACCGGTATCACCCAGACCAACTCAGCCTCCTACCCTTAATGGGATCGGAAATGAGTACAAGCTAAGTTCCAGTGGCGTGGGGTGCATTTTGGCTGGGAATGTAATCGTGGGTCTGGCGTCGCAGGCACCGTTCGTTACAGACTGTGGTATATATTCACCTAAGGGCTTAAAGGCCTATGACGTTGAGATGAGCAGTCGCCTATGTCCCTCTGAGGGTTGGTTATTTTTTTTACCTTATCACGTGGACTGGTGGACGTCGTTGTCGGTCGGCCTATTACAGGTATGTTTGGTGGCGGTCTGTTCCTGATTGGACTGAGCTACCTGGACTGCACTCAGACGGCACTGGCCGTCGTGATGCTGGTGCTCGCCGTGAGCATGACTGGCTTCGTCTACTCGGGCTACTTTGTCAACCACATGGACATCGCGCCGCAGTACGCCGGTACCCTGATGGGTATCAGTAACGGCCTTGCTGCCATCTCTGGCTTCATCGCTCCATACGTCGCCGCCAGAGTCACCGAATCGGTCAGTCGACTTAACTGGATTTTGGAAAGCGGAGGGGGATTGGCGGATCTCCGGTCAGGGGCAGAGCCCCTGGTGGGAGTTAGGGGCGGGATGAAACACACGGAAAACACGGGAGGATGGATGGTTTTGTGCATCTGAGTATCAACGTTGCCTCTAGTTTTGCATGTTTTTTTAAAAAATTTCATCGACTTATGATCGCCAAGTCTCTAGATAATGGGAAGTTGAGAAGGCTGCCGCCCTGCCCGCCGTCCCCCTAAATTCATCACTGAACTGTAGCAGTATGCACAACCGTTCACATGGTTGACTCATTATATTAATTGGTTGTGTTCCGAAGGTTTCCAGGCAATGTTGTATTTGGAATTTAAGAAGCGCGGCCCACTCCTCCCCATTCATGCGACATAGTGAACTGATGTCTGTAGGTTTTGAATAATGCATCTACTGACGTTGTTATATTTTACATGTCTGTGTATTAGGTTTAAAAACATTATACACACTGCTGGCATTTGCACTTGTTTTTGTGCTCTTCTGTTCATAACAGCGACTGTTTTTTCTCTCAATTTAAATGTAGCCAGCTTACAAAAACGTCCTGAAAACATAGTTTGATGTTGTAGAAAAGTCCTGGACTTTTTCTGGAATTTTCAGGAGCAACAGAGAGGGACCCTGACGTGGTGTATTGAAAATGTGCATTTTTGAATGACCACGTTTATATGCTGATGTATTCATGTGTGACGATTGATTGCAGCGTACGCGCGAGTCTTGGCAGATAGTGTTCTTTATCGCTGCTGGAGTCTACGCGGTTGGTGGCGTCATCTTCTGCGTGCTGACGTCCGGCTCCGTGCAGTCATGGGCCTTCGACAAGTCCAAGAGCACGACGGAGATGGAAGTGGTGGCTGTGAGGAAGACATCTCTGAATCATGATAACGGTCCTATCTACAGACCCAAGTCGCAGTCGAACGGTGAACTGGCTTCAGATCCGATGCTGACCGAGAAAGCATAGACGTGCAGTCTTGTCTAGTACAGGGTGGTGCAGAAAATGCGGGCAGTTGGCGACTGAGTCAGAAAATATGACCTGTTTTCAGATTTTTTCACCATGAGAGCTGGGAGTGGTTTTTGTAACATTGATGTTCCAGATTTTAATTTTGTTCCTATTCCTATTCTGTTATTGTAAGCTAATGTCAGTTCCCGTTCATATTCCAGTTTTGCATGTTAAATTTTAAATTCCAGTTCTTGAGAGTCCACTTGTTTCATTTTCTGTTTCCATTCCACTTCAGCGGAACTTCCAAATTCTAATTATACCTTTACTTTATGTATGTGTATAGTTCAAAGTATTTATGCCACACTACGTATGAGTCCGCCCAGGTCTTTTATTGCTCTACAGGTCTAATAATTATCCGACGTGAATTCCGGGTTTCGGGATGGCGTTCCTTAGCACCTAATTCTTACTCCCCATGGTTCAAAACTAGAACTGTTTAGCAAAAGAACACGACACAAGTATACGTTTTACGTAAAATATATTAATAAGTGGCCAGTCTCTGTAATAATTATAGTAACACGAGTAAATAATCGAGCAAATACAGCATGACACTTGTCACGTACAATGACACAACAATATGTGCTGACTCAATACATGACGATAAAAGAGTCGGTCTGCAGTTACAAGAAATACACTCTCGAAGCAACTCCTATGATGTCCGCTTGTCTAGTGATGGGAAGAGATGGGTCTTCCACACGCCACACTGCGTCGGCAGCTGAATTCACCGGCCTCCTCAGTCCACTCCGGCTTGGCTGGACGTGAATGCCGAACAGACGCACTTCCTTGTACGTCCCTGCGTAAGGACCACCACAGTGACAACACCACTCGACAGGTCGCTGAACCACTGTTGTGGACTCGTTGCCACGAAATCAAGGCAACACACTCACTCGTCTTCCTTCACGAAACGACCATACAGCAAACAATACTGCTCAACAAGTTGCTGAATTGCTGCTGACAACACGATGCCACAGTCATCACATGCGTGAGACTGTGCAGACTGCCGCAGTGACAAAGACTACTGACTACGCATCAGCAGACTGTTCTGGTCTCCGATAGGCGGGCCACACAAAATCAGCCAATCACAGCCACTCATATATACGCGCTACATCATCGCTTACAAAGCATGATCTCGAGGCGCATTTGCAAAGCATCTCGTCATGACGATTTGCATATTGTGAGCACTACGGCCAATCGGCAGCTACTGTGCTAATAATACACGCCAATGAAAGGCTAGAGTAGGTAGCTTTAAAAGAATAAAATCCATATTCACGAGAACAGAGACTTATTCTATTAGAAGGTACACTAAATATTCAGTTATTGTGAAAAAGAATTTTACACTTTGTTTTTTGGTTCTGTGATGTTGCCATTCGGGCTAATTATACTGCATTGTTATATTAGCCAGAAGCAGACTTTCTAAATCAATGTGTGAAAGCTTTTTTCAGGAGTAGGTAATGGATAACAGTATCACTAACACGGATGGAGTTAGGTATGTCAGCTTTCAATAAAGTGGTATACATTTCTAAGATCATCGATTAAAATAGCTGCACTGGACAGGGCATCAGATTATGCAAACCCAAATGTTTGAACAAATAATCTGTGATTTAGAACATCATTACAGTCATGAAAATTACAACATATCATTCCTGCTATTCCGGCTTTCTATTCTGTTCTATATAACTTGAATCTGTTCCAGTTCTATTATAATTCTTTTACTTTTATGTCGTTTTGGTTTCAGTCCGGTTAACTGAATGGTTTTTAATTTTTGTTTCCAGTTCCCGTTAATAGAAATATCACTGGTTTATAAATACTATTGTTACCAGCACCACGCGTTATGCTGCGAATTATTTAGCATCTTTTCCACTAAATTTAATCTGTATGCCGTTCTCTGTACCACCCTGTACTTCGTCTCATTGGTGTTTGAAAGTATGATGTCTTCGTGGTTCATTCTGTTACTGGAAGTAGTGAAAACGCGTGTGATGTGCTTTAATCTGAAGTGAAAAAAATCATAGAACTGTGAATATCTTCACTGATTGTAAAAAGTATGTCAGACTTTTTGTTGTTGCAGTGTGTGATGTTGAAGTATGACTAAAATGTGGGTGTGGTCGAGTCATAATATCCAACCGTGTGTGAGATGCACATCGTTAAAAGGAAAGACCGAATCTACAATTGAGGGTCGATTCAAGTCTGCAAACATGCATTCGTGCAGCATCTATAGCTGATTGTCAGAACTTATTGAATGTCATAGCTAAACGTGTTCTGTATCTGATGTAATTTACTGACGTTTTATTGCACTTTGTCAATTAATTTCTATTATAATAATGTTTTTGTTGTTTATTGTGTGTCCATCGAAACATGCTTCACTGTAAAGCAAGTCCGTTTTTGCCTTTACGTATTTGTTACACGTGAACAAGATCGTTTTGCAGCCACCATATAGATCAGCTCATGTGTGTTAGCCAATACCCCCCAGTTAGAGTTAAAGCATAGCAAAGTAAACTGTAGATTTGTATAGCATTTTATTTTGAGCTGCTGATCTCAAAGGACCGTTTTTTACACCGCAAATTAATCTTCCATTAACAATAATGAGAGATTAACTCCCATTAATTGGAGTTAATCTCCCATTAACTTTAACGGAAGAAATTTGCAGTGGAAAAAAGCCGGCCCTAAGGCTCTCTGGTATGGCATGTGCTAATAGGGTTTCATACAGCTTTACCTGCCACCCACACGTTTTATTCACAGGGGGAATAATTAATGCTAACGTTAATTAACGTCCACAGATTGAGTAGTGAATTAGTTAAGATCAGTTAACATCAGTAGTCATTAATTAGCATTGACTGATATTAATTACATTAATAGTTAATTAATTCTTTTTAACCGGCAGCATTGCGCGCAGCGCAAAGTGCCGGTTATTTAATTTACTCAGAGGCCGATTTTGAGGATT
>Ga0209780_1000863_pt1 | contig 18197 bp, 13 predicted proteins | sample WorMetexBAHAMAS2_FD_187384 | JGI IMG/M metagenome (GOLD analysis project Ga0209780, IMG submission 187384) | Marine gutless worms symbiont microbial communities from Max Planck institute for Marine Microbiology, Germany - Inanidrilus exumae... | ecosystem: Host-associated > Annelida > Digestive...
CTGCTGCAAGACGAGTGGGTCTGCGCACCCAGGTAGGTGAAGGTCTCCACTCGCTCGACGTCATGCCCGCACACCTTCAAACTGGAAGGTTCATCCCTCCAGGAGCCGAGGGCCTGGACCATGGTCTTCCGCCAGTTGACTTCCAAGCCAAGGGGGGCTGCCTCCTCATGGAAAATCTCGAGTAAGGGGACTAGGAGCTCGAGCAGTTCGGCGAGCAGAGGTGAGTAAAAATGTGCTAACATGTTAACATGCTTGATACATGAATAAAAGGTAAATTTACAACTGTGTAGTTTTTACAATCAAGTGGAATGCATCTATACACACATAAGCTTATACTAGCAGTTTAGCAGCATTTTCCAATGTTAACCAGTTACCTCTGAAAGGCTTTACAGGCCAGATGTCCTGAAGCCTCAACAACAGCGTCGATGTAATGAATAAGAATGTGGCATAGGTACCACCAATATCCACAAATATCTTCTAAATGTTTAATTGTATAATTTTTATTGTAAACCTCATTGAACACATATTAGATGCAAAACATTTACCCAATTGGGTTCATCACAGTCGTATCTCCGCAGTCACAGGCGCCACCAGCACCACTGCGGAACATGTTGAAATCATGACCCAAATGATCGCCAGCATGGAAGCAATCCGCACATAGTGACATGCACGGCGAAATGCCACAAGTTCGGCAGCGATATGCGACAAAATTCTTCGTCCATACAAGCCCACAGACTGTGGCATCATCATAGCTGCTCACTGTCATCATGAAATCAAAATAACATTTATCAGCAAACAAACGACAGAGGCAGCAAAGCAAACATTCACCATACACAAAAAATTATTTATCGTGAGTAAATTACTACACATTAACCTAAATAACACAAGAAGCTCAGCTACCGCAGAGGGACCACACGACGAGTTATGTTAGTAAATTTGTGCAATGTTTCACAAGCTATGGGAATTATAAAGGTTCCAAACAAAAAAGTGATCTTCGAGGTCATTCAAGGGCAGTGCCAATGGTGCCACATACGATTTCCTATTAGTCTTACATTGCAACTATGTCTCTATCTTGCACCATTAATGAGATATTATCACTTATTTTCCAAAATTTGAAAAGGTCATGTGACTCTGAACACATCAATTTTGGGAGTAAAATATCGTGCATGTAGTCGTACTCCTCTGTATCATAAACGAAATTTGAAGACCTAGCTTCACCAATTACAAAGATATGATAGGGGCAAAATATAAAAAAATGGTCACGTGACTTTGACCACGCCCATATTAGAAGTAATTTGTCAACGTAGGCTAGGATTTGATAGTCTACCTGCATGCAAAATGTGACGATTCTAGCTTCAGCCATTCCAGATATATCACTGGGGGCGTCAAAATTTACAGTGGGTAACGTGACCCTGACAACGACCCTTATAAGAGTGACTTGTCATCCTTATGCTGTGAATTGACATAGCCTACATGCATGCAAAATTTGACCACTCTAGCTTCAGCCATTCCACAGATATGTTAGGTGCCCACCAAAATTTAAATGGTTCATGTGACCTGATCATGCCCCTTTAAGGGATAGTTTGCCATCCATGAGCTAGCACTTGCTACTGTCAATCTACCTAACAAATTAAAAGTCTCTAACTCTACCCACTACGAAGATATAAAAGGCGATAAAAACGTCGAAAATGGGTGGTTTTGGGTAGTTATGGGGTCACTCAAGGTCACTGGATAGAGCGCATACGATTTCCTATTAGTGTTCCATAGTAACTATGTCCCCATCTTGCACCGCTTCTGACATAAGATGCTGGTCGAAAATCACTAATTTGAACCTACCCCACCTCTATTTGGCGCCTCTATAGGGGTCACGCCATCAGAATTTTGCCGCGTTTTTGGCGTCAGAAAAATAGAGTCCCTAGGCATATGGTGTCGTTTGCGTGATCCTACGTTTAGCCGTTTTGGTACAGTGCTGGCTTGTGACAAACAGACGGACGAACGGGCACACGACGCCAGCATAGCGTCGTGCGGTAAAAATCACAACTAATAATTACTAAACTGTACCTGTTTTTGCGAATTCTTCAAATGTGACACCACGAGCAATCAAAGCCTTGCACCATTTAAGGCGGTCGTGTTCATCAAGTCCTTTAGATGGGTCCAACAAAAAGTCAAGCAGCTCTGTCAGCTCCTTCATCCGAACATCCTCACCAGAACAGCAACATAATTGCTTAATATAACTAGCCACCTCCCTCTCGCTTTTCTTCATCAGTTGCTTTGGTTCCATGGCATGAAGTATCTACAAAATATTAACAAAATTAATGTGTGTATTCGATATTGTACAACTAGTTTAAACTACTTGCCTATAATAATTAGCCCCGTACGGGACTGGCGGTCGACTCCTACTGACTGCCAACTTCAAAGTCACGTGAGACAAAAACTAGGACAGAAATTTAAAAAATCCGGCCCCTATAAGCTTTAGGTATTGCGCCCTAATTTAAGAATCCGTGGTCATTTGCCAGCCCTCGTTATAAATGGGGGAGATAGCCTTTAAAAATGGCCAAATTTCCGACTTTCAAGGGCTCGTGACCTTGACCTTAACCCTAGATCGGGTCATACTGCATACCATCATGCATCAGTCATCACCTCTGCCTACATACCAAATTTCATTGAAATCGAAGAAACTTTTTTTGGATGGCTACTTACTGCCAACTTCAAAGTCAGGTGACACAAAAACTAGGACAAAAATCAAAAATCCAGCCCGATAAGCCATAGGTATTGCCCGCTAATTTAAGAATCCATGGTCATATGCCAGCCCTCATTATAAATGGGAGAGGTGATAGCTCTTGAAAATGGCCAAATTTCCGACCACCAAGGGACCTTCAAGGGCTCGTGACCTTGACCTTGACCCTGGATCGGGTCATACTGCATACCATCATGCATCACTCGACGACCTGTACCTACATACCAAATTTCATCGAAATCGAACAAACTTTTTGTGGACGGATGGACGGTACGGTAATTGTTGGCATCAGGTAGAAACTGTTGCAGGCCGTGATGATCGCTGTATCTGATTCTCCTGAACAAACTTTTGTCACCGTCCTCGGCGAGTTGAACAGGTGTAGGATCATCCGCGTCATATAGACCGAGCCAAACACCTCGACGGATGAATGCTTCGATGCACTGCTTGTCATGGCAAACCCCCACCAAGCTGTATAGGCGTAAAGCAACTTACCGAGTACTACTGTGTTGAAAATGTCTCTCAGTGCATCATCACACTTACCGTGACTACGGAGAACTTCAAATGCACACGAGCTGACCTGCCTTTCGGGTACGAGTTGACTGCGATGGGTACGAGTTGACCTGGTACGAGTTGACCTGGGTACAACCTGACCTAGCCAAAAAATCGGCGTGTGTTGCTCTTTATTGTCACATGCAACTAATGCAGCAGCGACAGCTTATATGTGGGCTAGGCTTGACCACACACCGAAGTAGGCCTGTCATACAGTCAGTGTCAGGACGTTTCCCTGACAGGTCGTTTATCCAACGGGACGTTTCCCCGCCATGAAATAACTGGGTAATATTTTATACTAAAATCGTAACGTAGCGAAATAGTTCACGAAATAGCTTTTCAAACCCCAAACGTGCAATAACACAGCAGCAAAACAGCACATCAAACGTACAGGGGAAAGGGCCCTACAAGTTGGCGCCTGCATGATCGGCATATTGACGGCTGGTCTTTTACACAAATCGTTAACCATTACATTATCAGCGGCCAGATGCTTCACACTGCAGGACCAGTGATGACGAGTTGACGACTCAACATCAAACGTTGCACAGACCGCCAGAAGATGTACGGTGGTTAACCATTAACGATTGAGACCAGACTGCCAGAAGCAGATCTCCATGGCATCGGTAGACCCTTAATAATCTGCTAATTTGTCCTTAATTTCTCAGATGCAGAGGCCTGCTTCCGTTTTCTCCATGCGATGTGCTAATGTGATCTAGCACTTGATTTCATCATTTAAAAAGAACTGTGTGGTTACTGCAATCACGAATACTACATATATTTGTTACACATAATAGGCGATCAAACTACTAAACAAATAATTACCTAATTTACTGCAATCGCAATGCTTACACTTTCAAGTTGTTACATACTCAATAAACGAATTAAATCCTCAAAAATAGCATGTTTGTTTTGTGTTTACTAGTGACTGAGCAGTGTTTTCGCTCTTCATTTTCAGAAATCCCAAGGTCTCCCAGAAAAATCCAGGATTTTACTTTTTAAAATCCCAAGTAAGTGAGAAAACGGAAGTAGAGAATGAATGATTTAGTCCATGAGACAGCTCCAGACCAGAGTGACTAAGTCCCCCATACATTTTTGAAAGCTAACCGCTGACTTTTGTAAAAAAAAATTGCTGAACGTGTTAAAGCAATATCTTAGAGCCGGTTGCTCATTGGACTAAAAAACCAACTCGCCAAAATACATTACTCTTCACTTGACACCTCCCACTCTGCTCGAAATCTTGGTTTTGTCTTTGACGAACATCTTACCTACTCTGACCAAATTACATCTATCTCTTCACAGCCTGCTACTATTACATTCGTCAGCATCGCTGTATCCGGCCTTACCTCGATTCCTCAACTGACAACTGCCTGTACCATTGCTACCTCTATCGTTCACTCCAAACTTGACTACTGTAATTCTCTCTACTACAAACTCCCTAGGCTATATTAGTCTCAACTATCTCGTCTCCAGCAGATCCAGATTCCAGAACTCTCTTGCTCGTAGTGTCGTTAAAGCTCCTATAAGTCCTAAATCATGCGCCATATCACTCCCATCCTACGCTCTCTCCACTGGCTCAGAATCAATGAACGCATCGAATACAAGCTCTCTCTCTCTTAACTACAAAGTTCTCACAATTACCCAACCTCCATACCTTCATAACCTCATTTCTGTTCAATGTTCTCGTAGTACTTTCTCTGCATCCGTCGTTACTCTTGCTCGGCCACCTACATCATCCTCTCTTAAAATAATGTGATCGCTCCTTTCGCTATGCTTCACCGTGTCTCTGGAATCAACTCCCTTTATCTCTTCGTCAACCTCATTCTATAGTACCAGTTCGTCCAGTTCGACTGATGACTGCTGTCTTGTACGTGATCCATTGTGAGACCTGCGCAGAACTGGTGTCACGCGCTCGTGTCTTTTGGTATCGGCCACAAGACGCGCAGCGGCATTTTGTATCGCTTGCAGTCCGTGCAGCAGCTGACCACTGACACCAGCAACTTTATAAGTAATTAACTAACTTGCCATCCGCCCATCGCGTGTAAAAATACGAATGAGAAGTTGGTCCATTTAGTGTTAGGACTATAGGTTACTTGTCAGACAAATGACCTATACTATAAGTTTGTAAATTTCACTTTGGGAGCTCCCTTTAAAAAAATTTCTCCGCTGACGGGAGAGGGTGCGCGGGCTCCCAGCGCTCTATGGTAGCTATAGCACAAAGGGATGCGTCGTCGTCATTCCAATTTCCAACAAGGTGTCGCTGTAACGGAACGTAACCGTACTGGCCCGCCGTGGAGTGACGGCGGCCCGACCGCCCACGCGCCCGGCGGCAGGCCGGCCCGCCCGCCGGCAGCGTTATAGACGATACGCCGACAGACGACGACATATAGCATATATATACCATCGACCGTTATTTGTCTGCCCCCTACACTATGTGTAGGCGGGCCAGTAATAACTACCCGAACATCATCAGTGACGTTGTTTCCACTCGATTTTGGCGCCCGCGAATGACGTATTTTATGCTTGGCGTACCCGTCGAGCATTGACTGAGTCATCTTGCAGCATACGTCGCGCGGGTTGCGATGCTGGGCAGCGTCTTCCATGCGACCATTTTTGTACACCATGATGTGACGAAGTTTTTCAGGCTGTGTACGTACATACGGCCTGCTGTAGTGACTGCCGTTGGCATGGAGCAACGTCGTACCGCGGTGAACGCCTTGATAAGTTGACTGTTGATACTCGACTACAGCTAGCTTTCACCGACTTTCGTCCTGTCTTTCCCTGTCTTTCGCCGTTTTGAGTAAATAAACGGACCCCGAATTTTTAACTTTCAAAACTAAAACGGGAATTCTCCGTGGCCCATGGTAGGCGGCGCAGGCGTTATGGGAATGGGATCTTTGGGAGTAGTGATTTGACGTAGGAACCGGTTCCAAGGAACCGGTTCTAAAGTTCCAGAACCGGTTCCAAAACCGGGTATACAAAGAACCGTTTCTGAATATTGTATCCTTAACGGATTGTATAATTTGTATATTATACGAGTCTTTATATGTCAATGATGAAAGCAGAAACATTGGTTTGAACCTAATGCGTTTCAGTTTTCGCTTTTTCATTCACTCATTCATTCATTCATTCAACTGCGTTATAGCCATTTCGTGCAGTTGTGGGATGCTGAAAGGTAGTATCGGCGATTGTTGAAACAAACTATGGCTGTTTTGTCTTATTTTGGAAACCGAGCAGGGTGATGTGACTTTTTACTTGCGCCAGGAGGTTATATTTCGCCCGGCGTTTGCCTGTTAGTCTGTTTGTTTGTTTGTCTGTTTGTCTGCAAGATAACTCAAAAACTACTGCTCCAGGTTGCCTACACTGTAAAAATTGATTTGTGACAGTCATAAAAACTTTTGTGGCCATTACACAATAATTTTGTGACTAATTACTTACACAAAAATATTTGTTACTGTTACAAAGTAACTTTGTGGATATAATTTTGTTACAGTTACAACATTTATTTTGTAAAATCAACAAAGCCTTTTGGTTATATTTAACGAAATATTTTGTCTAACCCTAACCCTAACAACCGAATCCGGGTAACCCGGTTCCAGCAACCGGGTACCCGGTTCCTAAACCGGGTAATAAGTCAACTCACTATTTGGGAGACTGTAAGGGCGAGCCACAGCAACGACTGACTTTTAGCCTACTTCTTGAATTTCTCCTACAGGATGCGACATTGTGTTCGAGTTATTCGCCAGGGGTCGGATGAGGGACGGCTAAGCGTCGGGACATATCAGTCTATTTTTAGCATCAGTGACGTCTTCGCATCAACAGTGGAAATGTCAAATTTCGCCACACCCTGAAACCCTGCCATGCACCTCCGCGAAAATTTTTTTTTATAAATCCCGAATAACCTTATTGTGGGTGTCAACAAAGTGCGCAGTGTTTGTGTTAGGCTTACTGTGTTGGTTAGGTTCGTGTTACGGTTAGGGCCAGTTTAGTTTGATTGCTTAGTGTTTGTACTTTGGTTGTGTTATGTCTCGCCATCTGGTGAATGAATTAATAAATATGCTAAAAAATAGACTGATTGTCTCGACATTTAGCCGCCTGTTTCGTGAGGTGTATTCGACGTTGTTGTCGTGTTGAGTTTTAACCTGCGAAATTTGTGTTAGTTGACAACTTATTATATGAGATTAAGCAGTTGCTTTTGCTGTGTGTGTATATATGCTGCGTTTCATATGCTTGAGTGCGCATGATGTCGTTTAAGTAAACTTAGGTAGTTGTGGGATACTGTCTCACCAGTTACTTCATCTATCACTTTTACGTAGACGATATAGGTTATCTTGTTTATAGGCCTGTTATATACCATAAACGATAATTATAGGGTAGATCGGCGATCTGCCGATAAACGTTCGAAAATTGATAGCGGTAGTTCGGCACAACACGTAATCTATTGTTTCTTTCTTTCTTACTTTCTGTTATGCCCCAAAAGACCTAGCCCCTTTTTCTTATATATACCCCAAAAAACCAAAACCCCTTTCAGTGATAAAGTATGAACTGTCGACGTCTTGTCGCTGGTGTTTTCTGACCCGAGTACAGCTGCATCAGCAAATGGGTAAAAAAATTGGACCACCCACGAACCGCACTACGCGCCTTCGCGAAAAATTCCTTTCATTAATGCTATACAACCTTTTTATTGGTGTCATCGAAATGCACGTAAAAATAATACTGTTACTGTGTCGGTTAGGGTTAGTGTTACGGTTAGGGTCAGTTTAGTTTGATTTGTTAGCAGTAATAGTTTGGTGGCGTTAAGTGTTGCATTCTTGTGAATTAAACCGGCGATCTACCTCTATCAATTTTCGAACGCAGTTTAGGTAGATCGGCGATCTACTGCTATCACTGACCTTATATAAAAGTATGGTACGGTCTCATTTGAATTATTGTAGTTCCATGTTGGTACCTACGTAACCTTATAAAAGGGTGATATTGAAATGATTGAGAAAGTTCACAAAAGGGCAACAAAGTTAATTCCCACAATAAGAAATGTTGCCTATACTGAATGCCTTAAAGCATACTCACCTTGTTATTTTGAATCTAGCAATGCTTTTCATTGTCACTGAACAATCGAGTAAAATATTAGTTTAAAAAAAAGGACCTTGTGTAATAAAACTGCATGCTTGTGGAATGACTTACCAGTGAAATTTAAATGTGTAAAATTTACTAATTTGTTCAAAAGAGAAATTAAAATGTAGTTAGCAAATCGTTCATAAGTTGTCGCATGCCTTCGTTAAATCCACTTGTAATATGTTAATACAGCCTATACTATGTGTTATGTCATTAGAATGAGATTTTGTATGCACGTGCACTCCCGTTAGTTTTGTATATTAGTTGTTGTTTTTGCTTGTGTTTTGTGTGCATTTGTGTACCTGCATTATACCATTTAAGTTGTATAGGCAGCCAGCACTGCTTACTTACTTACTTAGTATTGATAGGCATTTGTGCCTTGGTTATATTTGAATAGTTATATATGTGTATTTCTCAGGCGAATAAATACAGAAAGTCAGTCAGTCACCTTGTGTGGCCTCACCAGCCAGAAAAACCACAGGGGAGGCCTAGGGCTTGGGAGGATTAGTCCACGAAAAAGCCCATCCTTGTTTTTCCCTGTTTTATTCAAACACCCTTTAAACACATTGATGCTGGGAGCACCAACTGCCCACTGATCCAGCTGATTCCATCTGTTAATTACTCTGTTTGAAAAAAAATACTCACAGCAGTCTCGTGTGCACCGAAATTCAGACAAGTTTTTAAGAATGTCCCCTAGTTCACCTATTATTATCGTTTAAAGTGAAGAGCTCATTCAGCTTAAGCCTCGACAGCCCATTACACATCTTAAAAACCTCGATGAGGTCCTGCCTGTTCCTTCTCTCTGCAAGTGACCATAGCCTTAATCAGTGTAATCTTTCTTCATAAGTCTTTCCTTCCATATTTTTAATCATTTTTGTAAACCTCCTCTGAACCTTCTTTATCAGCTGCTTGTCTTTTCTATAGTATGCATTCCAAGCACTACTGCAATATTCAACATGAGGCCTAACTTAGTGTTTTATACAAATTCAGCATTACCCTGATGTCCTTGAATCTAATTGTTGTTTTCATCATACCCAATACTCTAGTCGACTGTCGCCTTATCAAATTCAAAGGCATATATACACTGCTTAGAGCATTTCATATCAGCTGATATCCATAAACCTAGATCCTTTTCATAACTTACTTCAGTTAACTCGCTTCCTTCCATATAGTAGCTACTGCTATCATGCGTTGTTTCCTACGTGCATGATCTTGCACTTATCGACATTAAATTCCATTTGCCATTTCTGTGCCCGCAGAACTAATTTATCAAGATCAGCTTGCAACTGTCTACAATCTTTACTGTTCCTAACCTCCTTGAATATTTTAGTGTCATCGGCAAGCTTTAGGATTTTTTAATATCTTCTTCCAAATCAAATATCGGCACAACAAGGGTCCTAAAACAGACCCCTGCAGTAAACGTCTGCAGAGGGACTGCGCGACGCCATACTGAAATCCAGCTTGACCATTTACCCTTAGTGCATACCCTTTGTTTCCTATTCCTCAGCCAGTCACCAATTACACACAACAACTTTCCTCTGATCCCATGTTTTTTTTATTTATCCAGTAATTTTTTATGAGGTACTTTTCGAAGGCCTTGGCTGTCATCCTCACTGGACTCAACCAAGTTTCCCCCATTACCAGTTAAGGGTCCTAAGGGACCCGGAGTCGGCACTTTATTGCGGTATGTAACCAACCAACCAGGTCGACTCAGTCTTCTACCCTCTGTGGGACGGTAAAATGAGTACCAGCCAAAGAGCGGTGATGCTCTGCAGCTGGGGAGTAAAGGCAGGCATGGTGTAATTTGCAGGTAAAACTGTGTGATCTATGTCTGAGCATGTTAGAGGCGCTTGCGTAATGCGCTATACAAATCAATGTATACTTTACTATACTATACTTTACTATGACTGTGTCAGCTCGTGCAGTGGGCATGAATGTGGTTGTGTGACCCACTTTTAAATTTTGGAGCTGCTGTTCTTTTTCTTAAAAATTGATGAAAAACTGACAAAAAGTGATTAGGGATTATGTTGTTAGGCCTTTAGCTGGCAACTTTCTACAAACAGTGTCTCCCTCTTATCTATCTAACCATGGCAGTAAAGTAGTTTTTGGATCAGTTTTCAGTAACTATATTATTTTTATGGGGATATCATATCCATGAACATTGCTGCATCTGCTTTTAGCTGGATTCCAAAATAGTTGTTAGTTGCTACTTCCATTGTTTTGTTTGCTACAGACTTGACATAATTATAAATGTGTATGGTATTACCAGTTTCCATTGATAGTGGTTGATTGTAGCATAGAAGTTATGTTCTTTATAAAAAGTATTATAGTAAAATGAATCTTTGTTGTTGGTGTTTCAGGCAAATGTCAGCATATTCGTCATGATAACTACATTTATATGAATTACGAAATTACTCCCTATTGTACTGGATTACGTAAGCCAGTATTAACATTAAGTGACTGAACTGTTGTCGTTTCCTATGCAGTGCTGGACATTGTATTGACAATGGATGAGTGCTGATGAGCAGTTGAGAAATCTCTCACTCTGAGCATTGTGTACTTGTGCAACACAAGTTCACCCAAAATGCCGAGGGATAACTCAAACTCAACCAGTCGGAAGAAGGATAAACTTTCTTCTCGAGATAAGCTGTTAAGGGATTATGTTAAAGGCTCTGATGCTGCTGATGAATTTTCTAAAAGAAAACATGCTGCAAAGCATTCCGCAGATGATGGTAAACAGTCAAAAAAGACGGCGGAAGTATCTAGCCACATCAGTGGACGAAAGCGCCCATTCGTTGATCATGATGACAACTGCTTTGCATCTGAATACGATGAACTAGAAGATGGCAGAAAGGTTGTTCAAAGTAGTAGAAATGTGATCCAGCAACATTCTCGAAATGGACTGGTGCTGCCAGGCATTTCCACTAAGCACTCCTTGGTTGATTATGATGATGAGTCCTCTGATTCCGACTCGCTGTCTGAAAGTTTACCGCCACAGTATCCGACAGGAAAGACTCCTCGAAGGAAGTCTTCTGTTCAGGTTGTTTCTGCCAGTGTGAAAGCAGGTTTGAATGACATAAGGCAACAGAGTCATAAGTCTGATGCTACTGTTTCACGCCATGTGCGTTTGTCATCTGGTACATGTACAAAACAATCATCTTCAGTAAATATTGATGCAAGAAAAGACAAAAAGAAACACCGGCATTCGCCTGCCAAATCACCAGAACCAGCTAAAGTAGAAGCTAAGACTAAAGACATTCCAGTCAAATCTCCAAAACGCCGTCATTCAAAAGATCATCATGCATCCAGAAAATATGATGATAAAGACTCTGAAGTACCTTCAGAACAAACTAACAGCAGAAAACTGCAATCTGTAGAAAAGTCAGAAAAGACTGCTGCTGTAAAGTCTGTTTCTGAGGAAAAGGATACCAAAAAAGCAAAGAGACGCGATAGTGAGGCGGAACTTGTAAGCAGTAATGTACATCCTGAAAGGTCCAAGGCCCATAAAAAGTCTAAAAAGCATGCATTGTCTCAAGAACAGTCTTTAGACAATGTTGATGGCGTGGAACACAGATCTCGAACTAATGTTTCTAAATCATCCTCCACTGCTACTGCTGTGTGCAAGAAGGAAAGCTCACAGAAAGTATTGGATGATAGCTTTGATCACTGTAAAGCCGGTGAGAAAGCTGATAGATGGAAGAAGACAGGCAGTGACTCAAACTCTGTTCATGAAGTGAAACGTGTGTCACACGGTGTTTCGTCTGCACAGCAGGATGATATTGTATTAAAGCACTATTCTGATGATCATGTACGTAGTCATAAAAGTCACGAAAAGGAGAAACGTGGTGGCAAAAAGAAGTCACGTGCTGCTGAGGATTCTGACAGTGACAATCATAAAGAGAAGAAAGACAGATCAGCAGTGAAACATAATGACCACAGTGCAGGTAGCAAAGGTGACAAGACGAAAGATAAAAAGAACAAAGATAAATTGCATTATTCGAAAACTGAACGAGAATTTTCTGATGAGGGTCAGATATCTTCTGACAGTAGCAGTGGAAAAGTCAAAGAAAGTAAACATAAACGTCATTCACATGTTGCAATGAAAAACATGTCCAGTACTCCGGTAAGATCCTCTCACAGTGCGTCAACGTCGTCAAAGGCAGCTTTAACATCGGAAGTTTGTCAGCCTGAAAGGTAAGTGAATTTTCACTTAACTGTTTATTAAGATTCCATTCAGTGTTTTGACACGGTTGGTTGGGTGACGGGAATGGCATCTCCTGTAAAAGCATTCACCATTCATTCCCAAAGGTTATCTTTTGGAAAGGTGAAGGAAGAGAATCGATTCGGCAACTGGTTGACCCAGATTCACCTGGAAACTGGCTAAAACTGATGTACCATATGTACGTACTGGGAATGGGCAATAGTTAAGACAGTCCAAAATGAACTAGAAAGTCATCTCCTGAAGTTGCACTGACCACTTTAGCGACATTTTTACCCAGCCATAAGTTATGCCACTAAGTTTCAAATTCAGGTCTGCTTTTTGGTTTGGCTCCTTGCTATATGCCACTGTTGGCCATCCCAACAGTTACTGAGCTCTTCTTCCTCTTTTTGATGTATGACCTTGACCTTCAAGCATGACCTAGTAGGATCAAGATGAACCACCTTGCTAGATATCTGGGTTATATGTTACTTAGTTCATAAGTTATTGTCTGTTGACAGCAATGACTAGGAGACAAGGTGTTGTCTGTCATGATACGTGTATAATGTCTTATTAAGCAGTGCTTATGCACTGTTGACAAATGAAACTGAGGCTCATGTAAACAATGGGATGTTCACTGTTCAGTGCCTATGTTAAATTGCCATTAACAATACGATTTGGTACAATATGATAGGAAATCCTTAATGTTTTTCTGAAAAACTGATGGATAGCCAACTTTATCATGCTACACGGAATAAGAAACAGAAAAGGAAAAAGAACTAGAAAAATATTTTGCTGGAAGAAATGGTCTGAGTAATTGTCCATGTAGGCAGTGGTAAAGGGGGAAAAATTCCATGGTGAGAAAGATTTGTGAAACATGTTGGTTTTAAGCTGGGAGTGACAGAGTGGGGAGATTTACGAGCTTTAACGACAGTGCATGCAAGAGAGTCCTGTATCTATTGGAGGTGGATTATTTTTGACTGGAGGCCGGTTGCTTTAGCCATACTTATCATCACTTAACATATTGACAATATGTTAACTTTACCTGGTAGTGATTAAATCTTCACTTATGTCAGAATCGTTGCAAGCGCTACTTAATAAAGTAAAGAGTTAAATAGAGATTATTGTCAAGAATTTTCTGTGGATACACGGATGTCTATAAATAGTTACAGACCTCTGTGGTTGGTTGCTGAGAGTCATGATATTATCTTTAGGTCGCCTCCGAGTCCATGCACGGGTCTCAAATGTCCGTCCGTTTGTACGTCCGTCCGTCCGTCCACAAAAGTTTCTTCGATTTCAACGACATTTGGCATGTAGGCAGAGGTCGATGAGTGATGCATGACGGTGTGCAGTATGACCCGATCCAAGGTCAAGGTCACGAGCCCTCGAAAGTCGGAAATTCGACCATTTTCAAAGGTTATCTCCTCCTTCGTTTATAATGGAGGCTGGCAAATGACCACGGATTCTTAAACTAGGGCACAGTACCTAAAGCTTATCGGGGCCGGATAGGATGACATTTGTTGAAGAGCATTTTGTCGGTGACTGAGTAATGCTTGAGTCAAAATTGGGTGTGTGAAAGGAGAAGAAGAATTGAGTGTCATCTGCATAAAGGTAATGGTCAAGGGGAAGTGAGGAGATGAGAATACTGAGAGTTGTAGTGTAAGTAGGGGGCCAAGAACTGAGCTTAGGAGATACCACAGGAAGAGGTACCGGTATACAAGGACACGAAATAATTACATTTAACAGGAAAGGAATGAGATAGATAGGGCTAAGAACAGAGCCATGAATAGGGAACCAAGATTAAATATTATAGTTGATAACTGTGAAAAGCAGCAGCGAGGTCGTGGAGGTAAAGACGTGATACATTTTGTATCCTGTTGATCCAATAGGTGACAGTAGATCCATCTGTAAGCTTTAGTAGCATACATGTTGATGAGAATTTTAATTCTGGTAGCTATTTTAAACCTTCCAATCGTCCGTGAAGATGCATTGGGTAATCTCTTATCGTGGAGTACAGAATTCGTCGTGTCATTGTGTCCTCGAGGTTGCGAAATGTAATTATCCACATGCCGCGTATGAAGGCCGCCTGGGAAAACGTTGCTATGGTGGCAAAACGCGTAGATGCGGCGGTCTTTCAACTGAGCTGTATGCTTGCATGCGGCTGCTGCTGCTGCTGCTGCGGCGCGGCAGTGAGAGGTGATTGACCCAACCACCGGCGGCGACTTGACACGCTGCTGTGCTCTGCCGTACACTGTTTATAGTACGCGGCGGTCGTTAACCTCTGCATCGTTTCATTTCATTCTCACGCTTCATCGTGATACACGGATGTTGACGCCGAGCGTTAGATCTCGCCTTGCTTAAGTAGTTAAAAGATTGCATCTGGAAATGAAAATGTTAACTGCATCTTTTCGGTACACGATGTTTGTAACGGTGTTATTTTCTTGTGACTTATGGCACTTTGTAAATCTGTTCTGATTGATTGTTTGGTTGTACGCTTCATCTTATTGCTAGTAGACAGCTGCGTTGATGTGCCTTTAAGAAACAAGTCGCTCATTAGTAGACAGCTAGTAGACTTGCAGGAGAGTTGGTTTCATAGTACGTCATTCTATTCTCAATACATTGTAGTACAAAGGCTGTACGGTGCTGAATCAGTATAGTAGCTACATGTTGGTCTTGAATTCCACTTTATGTAGCATTAGACCGCTAAAATACCAGTGTCTGTTGATTCATCGACCATTGCTTTCCGTTTTTAAGTGGCGTATTTTGCTGACTCCAGTTTAGGTTAAGTCTCTGCAAAGTGATCGTCTGGGTTTTGTGGGCAGGTTTATCATGGACTGGGTGACCTTTCGTACAGTTAACTCACGGACAGTTTCCTCAAAACATTAAATTACAAAAATTGTCTTTACAAGGGAGTCGTAATTTTTAGGTCGACTACTCCGAGTCGACCTAATAAAGTGGGTCTCAAATGTCCGTCCGTCCACAAAAAGTTTCTTTGATTTCAATGAAATTTGGTATGTACGTAAAGGTCGATGAGTGATGCATGACGGTATGCAGTATGACCCGATCCAAGGTCAAGGTCACGAGCCCCTGAAAGTCGGAAATTCGGCCATTTACAACGGCTGTCTCCTTCCCCATTTATAATTGGGGCTGGCAAATGACCACGGATTCTTAAATTAGGGGCAATACCTAAAGCTTATTGGGGCCGGATTTTTGATTTTTGTCTTAGCTTTTGTGTCGCGTGACTTTGAAGTTGGCAGTAAGTAGGAGTTGACTGTCAGTCCCGTATGGGCTAATTTATTATATGTATGAGAATGATGACTGCCCCAAGCTTGAACTTGGTTACGTCTGTGTGTATAGCACTTATCATGATGATCATCACAAGAGTGGCCGAGCTGGTGAAAAACATCTAGAGAAGTTGCATTGGCGGAAGCAGAGATCGTCATCGAGGACACAGAGGTCGGAGTCCAGGTCACCAAAGTCTCGTCACCACAGGAGGCGGTCACGGTCTGGAAACAGATCAGCCATATCGCATATCCGTTCCTCATCCCGTTCTGGGAGATCCGGCTCCAGGGCACGTCTGAGGTCTAACAGCAGAAGTGGATCACAGTCACGTGAAGCACGCGCCTATTCACCCGACGTTGATTATAAGATGCTGGACAGGAAGTCGATGGTTTATGCTACGAGTCTGGCAGCAGAGTTGCGGAAACGGCGAATGCGGTTTGAAGTAAAGATGGCTGGTGACGTAAAGCCGAGAGCAAAGGTTAATTGGAGCCAAAGCGTGGCTGGATGTGGCAGTGTCGACGAACCTGTAATCATCATCGATGATCTGTCGTCACCGGAAGACGAAGCAAATCCAAGTGACTTGAAGTCGATGAAAGATGCGGATGCTGGCAGTAACAAAGACCTGTTGCTGGAACCTGATTCTAAGAAACAGAAGATGGAGTCGTCGGATGTTGCAGCTGGTGAAACGCACGTGCCTCCATCAATTGTCGATTGTGCGTTACTGTCATCAATTCCAATGCCAAGCCTGCCTCCGACTGTTCCAGCTGTCACAGTTGAACAAAAATGTTCACCTGTAGTGGAGGAGAAGTTACCGGAGGAGCGGTTATCACCTGTGCCTACATCACCCCAAGAGCAACATTCCGCACCGGTTGATGAACTGACGACATATCCTGCCAGCGTTGATCAAACTGTCATAAACAGTGTTCCTTCGTATGCTTTCAGACGTCTTACTGAACTTCCTATGCCGCCTGTTGCACCTGATGACGAGTGTGAAAGCCCCTCTGAAATCAGCAGGTAATTAATTTGCTTGCTTAGCAGTTTTTACAGACTTAATTAGCTTCAGTGATGGAAAATTTTTTTAATCATTGCAGCTTAGATATAGAAATGGATTTACTGTACTGTGTTTGTTTACTTTAATGGTCAGCCAGTTGATGCTGCTTGCAAAAACACTTTTTATTATGCACACTTTCGTGGTCCATAATCACTTGACCCCTTTGCTTTCACGTGTCGTTCTTTACGTACAGCTTTCGAAAGTGACTGTTGAGAGAAACTTTCCTGTATGAACAGTGCAGTTTTGAAAGTTTATTGCTTTCAAAAGTCACTTCATGGAGCACTGTGATTGGTCATGGTCAGTCACCAGTGTTTACAGATGTTAAACATTGTGAAGTGGAATGATGAAGAAGTTATGCATTTGATTGAATTAGGCCTAATTAGACAACACAGATGTTTGTATGAAGTTAAAAGCGCGGAATTTAACATCTTTGAAAAAGATGCAGCCAACCACATAGCTATTATTGAATTACAGACGTTCAGCTTGTTTTTAGCTTATGTTGAATAAACCAACACTATGGCCCAGTTTCATGTAGGCTTATTGAGGCACAGGAGGACTCGGTTGAGGACAAGTTTATGGCTAGTGCCTGACTCGTCTGCCATCGTGCCTCTGCAAACACTACGTTGTTACATTACATTACATTAGAGTTATTTAGAGTGGCCTAAGTACAAGACTGGTAAACCACTACAATACACGGCATACAGAACTAAATAGTTAGAAACGGAAAACAGTTAGGAAATGATTGGGAGAAAAGGAAAGTTTTGAGGCGATTCCGAAAAACAGTCAGCGTTGGAGCTGAGGTAATGTCAGGCGGCAGACTGTTCCAGAGGTGGCTACCAGCCACCGGAAATGCTCGATCGCCGACGGTACGTCGAATCACCAGCTGCGAGGATGACCACGACCAAAGACGGCAGCGGATGGAGTCGGTGACGCTGTGGATGTAGTCGGAAAGATACCGTGGCGCCAGACCGTTTTACATACAGCTTTTGAAAGTAACTTTCTAATGTGCATGCAGAAAGCAACTTTTGAAAGAAAGATTCCAGTGTGAAAGGGGCCTAAGGATTTGGTGCTGGTTTTAGAAAAGATGAGACCAGTGCATGATTATCTGGAGTGATTGCTTTGCGTTTCCTTTAGTGCTGTTTTTAAGGGCTGAGAAAGGAGTATCATTTTTAGAAGCGCGTAAAATGGTGCAGTCACAGGCTGGAGCTAAAGCTGGTCGCTCATTTGCAACAGCAGCAGCGTCTGCAAGAGATAAGTCTCAATCAACCAAG
>Ga0209780_1000864_pt1 | contig 18182 bp, 15 predicted proteins | sample WorMetexBAHAMAS2_FD_187384 | JGI IMG/M metagenome (GOLD analysis project Ga0209780, IMG submission 187384) | Marine gutless worms symbiont microbial communities from Max Planck institute for Marine Microbiology, Germany - Inanidrilus exumae... | ecosystem: Host-associated > Annelida > Digestive...
CCGAGTACCAACTTCCTGCAGTCAGCTTAAGGGCAAAGAATATCTAATTCTAACGAAATATCGTAAATTCTGTTCATTACGGAGAGAAGAATAATTTCTTTCTTCTGTAGTTATGTTTCACATAAAAGTATTCAAATCACACCATTAACCATTATTAATAGTTTATTTTAAAACAACGAAAAGAAAAAAATTGCTATACCCTGACTTTAATACTAAAACAGATGACGATTCATAGGCACACCACATTGGCATGTTTTAGCCACTTCGGCCAATTCAGCCTCCTACCCTCAGTGGAATGAGAAATGAGTATCAGCCAAACTGCAGTGATATTCTGCAGCTGCGAAATAAAAGGCAGGTATGGCCCATTCCTCCAGTGGATAAACGTATGGATACCAGGTAAAACTATGTGACCCCTCATTAACATGTGCTATACCTGCACAACCTAAGAGTATCACACACAAAATTGCACAGACAAAGCGCTATAAAGATCTACAGAATTCACTTGTACTTTTTTTTACTTCCTTTGACCTCATGCAACCCTCCTAGAAAAATTATACTTTCCTTATCACATTCATTTGCATGAATTACAACAAAAGCTCATATCACTTTAATAGACACAGACAGCATTCGGGAAACAAGCAGAATAATGGAAGCCATTCATCGGCGCAATTAGTCAAATCAAGACATACGTCTTTGACAAGCAGAGCATGCAGCACGACATCTGTCAAGCCATTGTCCTGCAATGACGAGAGTAACGATGGCTCTTGAAAAACGTACACCGTCACGAGGCCCGTTGCTAGAACAAACACCAACCCGTTATCCATCAACAACTTCCACAGATATTTACTCAGCACAGTTTTAAATAAGAATACCTACCTCTCTCCATTTTCACAGCCTGCTCTCCCTCGGGTTTTCTTCCTCCACTTGTTCAAGCAGAGACATTTTAGGGATAGTGGCACGGGTTTGCTACAGACCGGATGTCCTTCTGTTGACCCAACCAACAGTGGCCCAGTATGGGCTCCGGGGCAGTAATGTACCGTGATTCACGTGTTAATTTAAGCACTATATAAATTGTTTGTTTGTTTATTATTATTATTATTACAAAATTCATATAGCGCACAAATTCAAGCATGCTCGAGTCGGAGGTGTCGGAGTCGGTTTACTTGATTTCTTTCCTCCCTTTCTTCTTTCTTTACTTTCTTCTGTCCTTACGCTTTCTTCCTTACTTGTTTACTTACAGACTTATCTACTTCCAGAATACACCCATTCCATTTCTAGGCTAGAGGTCGTAAAAGGCGACCAAACCTGGCTTTAGGTTTTTGGGGTTTATGTTGTAGTGTATTTTGTTATGGATGCATGTTTGCTTTTGTTTTTTTCTGTTTTTCAGTACTAAGCCAAGAGATTGGCTGTAAAGAACGTCTCCAAAGTGACCTATTTCGTGACAAATGGGACATCCTCAACTCAATCAACCAACCAACAGTGTCAAAGCACCAAAAAAAATGCAAAGCACTGATCCCAACCAGTGGCCTGGTTTCATATCGCTCTCTTTATGCCAACTCTCTGACACCAGTACACATACAGTGCACGACTGTATCGACAGTATCTCTCTAAGTAGAAAATTGACTTCAACCAGCACAGACATGGAAGCTTTTGCCACCTCGAAAGCCTGACATGACCTTGACCTTTAACTTCCAAGGTCTAGTCAGGTGATCAGTAGGTGGTAGTGTATATTCACTGTCAGTTTCATCCAGAATGTTCAAGCCGTTTATGAGATTTCATGGTAACAAGATCTGTCCGGACGAATGGTCAAACGCAGCGGATGGACAGCCGGAAAACTTAATGCCTCAACAACACTGTCAGGTGGCAAAAAAACTAATATCGACAATAAACAAATTTAAAACAGAATCAAACCAAATCATACGTAACTAACCAAGAAGAAACAGCGACGGTCCATAGTATTCAGCATTGCTGATGATATGCTTCAGAGACGACGGCAGAGATCCATCCATCACTAACAACAAACACATTCATGCAATGCCCCACACTAAATGGCATCCAAACATGCTGAAGCAACCACATATTGTAAATGAATAACATAATGCATAACCGTCTATAAAAATGTAATATCTGAATTGAACTAACATGCTGTTACTACACAAACTCTCCACTTTTGTTTTTCCATTATTTTACAACCAGTACAGCAGCAAATAAAACAAGAAGCTCAGGACTGCGTGACACGCTATCTTAGTAAATATGTGGTAAGTTTCACAAGCTACGGGGTTACAAAAGTTCCAAACATAAAAAATGACGTTCAAGGTCACTGAAGTGCATTGGCAATGCTGCCATTCGATTGGCCACATGTGAAATCCTATTAGTCTTCCATTGAAACGATGTCTCTATCTTGTACCGTTTCCGAGATATTATCACTTATTTCCCAAAATTTAAAGAGGTCACATGACTCTGAACAGAACACATCCCTACTGGGAGTAATATATCATGCATGCACTTGTACTCCTCTATATCAATCAGCACACGAAATTTGAAGTGTCTAGATTCACCAATTACAAAGATATGATTGGGGCCAAAATTTAAAAAACGGGCAATGTGACCCTAAACATGCCCCTTTTAAGGGTGATTTGTCATCCTTATGCTGGGACTAAACATAGCCTACATGCTGCAAAAATTTGACCACTCTAGTTTCAGTCGTTCCGGAGATATGGTTGGTGGGGTGGTGGCCGCCATAATTTAAATGGTTCACGTAACCTGACCACGCCCCTTTCAGGGATGGTTTGACATCCATGGACTAGCACTTGCTACAATCAACCTGTTTACCAAATTTCAAGTCTTTTTCTTCACCCACCATCGTACGGGTTGTTTGCATGATCTTATGCTCTGGTACAATACTGGCGTCTGACGGATAGACAGATGGACGAACAGACCGAGACACATGATGACAGCATGTACCACGCTAGCATAGTGTCGCACGGTAAAATGTGAAGTCCAGCTACAAGAAACTTTCAGATTGTTGCAGCAGGTTGGTCGTCCTACCTGATGCCAAATCAACAACGTCAAGCACTGAAGACAGGTACACAAGCTAACAATACTTGCAAGATTCAAACATCACTACTTACGATGTCTGATGCTGTCTGCAAGTGCAAATGCTGGATCTGGAATTGCTTTCTTCAGAAAATTTAGCATCGATTTCAGCAGAGCAGCCCGCTGCGGAAAACACTGCGATGCTATATATTACACAACACAAGCATTTTATGGACATTCCAGTCTTGCACTGCATTAAAACATTTACTACAAACTTTTAAAAATATCTCAACATATTGATGAGAACAAACATTTGATCTATCACTACATTTTTAATAGATGAATTTTTGTAGTCAGCCATCTAACAGATAAACACCAAAATATGAAAGTATGAGCACAAACCTTAGAAAATGAACAACATACAAGAAGCTCAGCTGTCACATATGGACAATGCGATGCACCATGTCAGTTGAAATCTTGTCAACTGCTGTGCAACTATATGAAAAATCTGAATAAGCTTCCAATAGGAGACGGCCTTGAAGGTCATACAAGGTCATCAAACAGCTGCTATTTGTTAGGATATATATTACATCTCATGTGCACTTTGTCATAACGTCTCTAACTTGTACCTCTTCTGAGATGGTACCACTTTAGCAACATACGTAATTGCCTGTGACCTTGATAAATGCTTCTGTTTCAATAAGACAGTTGAAACTACAAGCCAAGTTTGCTCTCGGATTTACATGTAAACATCTCGTAGCTAATACACGCCGCATTTCACGAGGTATGGGAGTTAGAAAGGTTTCAGACCGCAAAAAGTGACCTTCAAGGTCACTCAAGGTTGTTGGTATTGGAGCAATTCAATAGGACTCATATTGTTTGCATGATCCTACATTTAGCCATTTTGACACAACGCCACGACCTTTCACAGACAGAAGGACACATGGCATAGCGTCACACAGCAAAAACCAGCCAAAATCAAGAAGCAACCTAATACCACTATTAGGATATTGGATAGCTGAACAAAAGGAAGCAACATATCATACTTTTGCTGGGTGGCACGGTCTTTATAATGACATCATTTGTGTCGACGACAGACGTCCCTGGCACATCATCAGCTGTATGAGCAGAAAGGCCAGAAGGTCCCGGCTGCTCGGCATCATGCGCTAAAGAATGGTCATCGGATGCTGGTGAAAGATGCTGACTGTCATTGCTGGTGAAAGATTCGGCACATCGAGACCGAATGACAAATGGCTGTTCGCTCCGACATATCTCCACCTCGTGCTGTATTGTCATACATAAGCACAACTACAAAGACCACACTCGACATTGCACCAACCACTTCCGGTGATGCCCTCTTATAGAATATATACATCACCTTATAACGTGCATCTATAGACAAACTATAAAATGAACTTTAAAACCCCAGCGTTGACGTGGACGCCTTCACCACCTCAATGACCTGCTATGACCTTGACCTTTGACCTCCAAAATCTAACCAGGTCATCAGTAGGGGTTGTGATTTTTCCCTAGAAGTTTCATCGAGACTGCTCAAGCTGTTCATGAGATATGGCGTTCACAAGATTTGACCTCGACGGCCTGATGGGACCTTGACCTTTGACCTCCAGAATGTAATCCGGTTATCAGTGGGGGCAAATGAATATTCCCTGTAAGTTTCATTGCAACTGCTCGAGCCATTCATGAGATATTGTGATAACAAGAGCTGTCTGGATAAACAGATCAACAAATGAACGGACGGACAAACATGACACTGTCAGGTGGCATAACTATAAATGGAACATTTTTCTCCAGTGGTGAACTTTAATCTATGACCATGACCGTTGAACTTGACATCGACGTAGTAAAGATGAACCACCATGCCAAATAACTAGGTCAAAGGTCAGTTCATTTGTGCTTTTATCCACACAAACACACACTCAGTGGATGATTGCTCTTCCTGGCCACTAAAGTGATCACTAAATATCAAACGCTGCACTAACAAAACGGAAGACATAAAGGCATTAATTCACGTCAACTGAAAGCATTCAGTGCTTCTGGCTCAACACTGTAAGGGGCGTCCACATCCAGACCATAACATATATCTTTTATGAGCTTTGTTTTCTACTAGTGAACTCAACAATTTTGATTCTACTGTCAAAGGTCTCACAAATAAATGTAGCCAATGCAAATTGCTTAAATAAAAACTGGTGTCATATATATGACCATCAGTCACTTAGTTTTCACATTTTATCAATCACGACATTATTCAAAGTGAACAGATCTATTGTGTACACATCAGCAACTGACCTGGAGCCTGTTAATAAATGCTGTCATGCCGCCATACTGTTGAAATGCCTGCATGTCGAGGTTTGTAATCAAATCAACCACTCTGACAGCTCTTGTTACATACTGTACATAGAAACAATACACCAACACGACTTACTTTCTTAACGTTATTTCCAGCAGTAACAGGAGTTATTCTCTATCAACCATAACCACACACTAAACCACAGACTTGGTTGAAAGACATCTCGCTACCAGAGCTATTCTGTCCAGCTACGATATCACACAATCAGCTCCTCTCTAGAAAGTATCCGCTACGTACTGCAGTTGTTACCCAATTGTTTCTAGAAACTAACAGGACAGTGTAAAATACTCACCGTGATATGATCTTGCCCATCATCATTGTCATACCAGTTGATGACACGGATCAGTGACTCCATAATTCCACATGACACCAGTGCTTCATCACCTGCGTTATGAAAACAAACAAACACAGTGAGAGCCTGTAAGCAGTGAATATGAAATTATCAGGTTTAACTTTCTGCATATGTGTTATCTTGTTGTTTCATACTGCTGAATTTGAACGAAGGTCATTTTAACTGAGCAAATAAACACTGAACAATGCATTCCTTTGGCACTTTTTGGCACTAACCAACATTTAGTAATCAAACAGTTAAACTGACTTCACCAGTAGCCAGTACCTTCAACAACATACAGCTGTGTATACAGACACAATGACACTCAGCCACAGCATTCGGCTTCTTTCACAAAGGTGAGCTTAACCAATAACAGTAGACACGTTGCCAAGCTATGGAACGATATTTATGCTGAACAGTGGAAGTATTTCGTTCCTCCTTACTGTCAAGCCAAAATGTGCCATGGCCGTGTCGCATGCTGCCCCCTGGTGAGTCACGTGTAAGTATGCCAACAGGACCGAGAGAAAGACGGCAGACAGACAGATGCCAGACCATTATATTATGCTTTCTGCTAGACATGGCCAATGTAATATGTATGTAAAACATTATCAATGCATTCGAGGTTTCTATATCAACAATGATTCAGATTCAATCATTACCACTGATTCATCTAATGAGTCGATTTCTAAAAACTATCAACTAACCATTCTCGTAGCTGGCAAGGTGGTAAAGAAATGAAAACAGAGCCGTTGTTAATTGCTGAGGATAAGGCTCCAGCTCAGGATCTACAGTAACCAACAAACATCGGTCCAACTACACATCAATAACATTCTGTCACTTTTAAGATAACTATATATCTACAACTGAAATAACACTTCGTCCATCACGTGTCTCCTCTACTGTTTTAACGGACATTTTCCAGGTCAACCTGGTTTACCTGATTCCCCTCGTTTCCTTCCTCCATTTCTTCCAGAAGATAACCTTTCGTGATAAGTGGCACAGGTCTTTACAGGCCAAATTCCTTCCTGTCAACCAATCAACAGTGTCAAAGCATGGAAGGAAACTCACAGCATTGACCCCAACCGTGGAAAAAACATCCTCTGACCTCATCCTTTCTTCATCCATCATCCGACTCCAAGACAAAGGGCCACAGATCCAACGTCGGTACCCTTCTCTGATGCCAGTACCATATCCATAACAAAATTACAGGCAATCCAAAATCACTGACAAGATTCATTTTCAAAAATTCTCCAACATTACACAATTACTTACTTTTCATCATATTGAATCCATTGGACATTTCAATCAAAAAATAAAAAGTCTTTGCTGTCATATAGCAATATTTTGTTTTTGCAGACAGCTGTTACTTCAGTGGTATGATGCTGCTCATTAGCCATTAGACCATTCAAAAACCCTATTCTACAAGTAATAGCGATCTGCTTTCAGGAAGCCTCACATAATATTGAGTAATTCTGGAAAATGAGGCTGGTAAAACAAAAATTAAAAGTAATAGTGGATGTTAAACATTTAACATCAATCCATTACACTGAAGCACCAAACAGCACAGCAGATAGTCAGTCCTACATGTGTCACATCGGATATAAATGACAAACGAGCAACAACATACCAATCATGTGCTGAATACAGTCGCGCATGACAACTGGCAGAAAGCCGTGATACGAAGCAGCACCGGTAGCATCAATTATAATGCTCAATCTACAATCAGTCAACAACACATTAAATTTTTTATTATAACGAAATTCCACAATGAACAATTTCATAGCAGCACTGAGGTTTTGCAGCCAATCAAAATAAGCAAACATGGACGGTAATATGCAACATACATAATGCAATGCTGATGGAGTGACAATGGAAACTAAAGCCAAAATTTCATTATGTCAACTTCACATTACAGGCTGTGTCATGTCAAGCTATGCCAAGTCATCTTTCTGCATCATGTCTGCATCAAGTTCATTATGATAATGACGATAATAATCTAATATAAAATGTGCACAATGTCAAAGACAATACGTGATGACAAATCGCCATAGCGGCGGCACGCAGCAGCCTCACATTTCAAATTAGACAAATACATTTGCCAGCATATAAACAGCTGAGTGAAATGCAATAAAAACAACTTGTCGCCCTAACAGGACATAATCGTACTGGCCCGCAGCGCAGTGCCGGCTGTCCAAACACCCACGCGCCCGACCTGGCGGTGGCCGACCGCCCAGGCAAATGGCAGCCAGCCAGCGCACTGGCAGCGTTACAGACGATGACAGACGACGCCAACAGATGATGACGACAGCGAGCAAAACAATACTGGCCCATTAGGTGGGCAGGTAACGATTCAAAAATCCATAATATATAAATATTACTGCTAGTCTACTTAGTGTCTACACAATATGACTTTAACAGAAGACCGATAACAACATCTTACTTGGGATTTCTGTCCAGATGTACAATTGCAGCAAGTGTTCTCAATACTGTTGCTTTTATGTCCTACAAGACAAACAATGCTGCAATGCTAATTACAGTGATTACAGTGCCAATGCTGGAAATGCTGCTAGAAACACAAAGATCTAACTGCCTAGGAAATGCCACAAGCCAATGCATCCTAAGAAAAGCTCAAGTTACACGAACTTACAGTGAGGTTTGTGTCTTTCAGTTCCAAGATATCAACAAGCTCCTCAACAAAACCAGTATACAGGATTGTGTTCAAGTGTTCCTGAGCCGCATTGGAGTAGACTGCAATATACGACCACATTATCTCACATACAACATTTTTAATGTGCTACATTACCTACATTTCAATGACCATTTTTACAGGTAAACCTACATTAGCCGGTCCTCTTCGTTTTCTCCAACAATGTGCTCCATGTTTCCTGATGGTGTTGATTGGGTGACAGTATGCACCTTGCCCATAAGAAAACGTGCCGCTTATCCCCAAAATGGTCTTCAAGAACAATAGCAGGAAGAAAACTGAGGAGGAAACAGCTCACGCAAGCTTACACGGACAACAACCATTAAAACAGAGGTAGGATGGTAGGTATTATGCAACCCAACATCCATTCCCTAATCAGACATTAACTGTACATGCAAATTGTACTGGTTATCAAATTGCACCATCCCACAGTAGTAGATACAACTAGACTGCTGCTGCAATTAACCTTCATGCATGCTCATGTGTTCATCTTCCCTTTCATCACCTACAGTTTTTGTTTTATGCATAAACATACCATAGACCACTGCCTGCTAAAAACTGTAATCTCTGCCTTCATCACGAATAGCCTATGCCACTGCGGTTGCAAGCCTACCACCCACTAAAACAATTCATGTGACCCTGTAAACCTAATGAAGACACTCTCATCTCCTTCGTAAGCTCCGCCTAGCATTACAGCAATTTGCAAATTAACAGCACAGACCGGAAGATTGCTGGTGTTAGGGAGGCCAACGCCCACCTGTCAAAACCCAACAACTGACACTCCAGTCCATAGAACAGGGCTGCATGGAGACAGGTCAAAGTCCGAGCTCTACTCAAAAGTATCAGTTTTTAGCATGCTAGATCCACCATCCAGAATTATGCCCAAGATTATCGCTGAGAAAGTTAAGGACAATAACGCACCATGATGCAAAAATTAAACTACAAACTTAGGGAAAAGGTTCATACCAAGTGTTGAGATAGCCTGAAGTCGGGCCTGAACACACTGCAAACGTTTGTCATAGCTGCTGAACGACATCGCCAACCGTATCTGAGTCAGCAGCTGAATCTAACGACGCAAAATACAAAATGCAACTGTGGTACGAGAGTCATCATCCTGCAGCCAATTTGCTTAATGTTAAGCAGTACCTCCACATCACCAGCACATGAACCGAGTATAAACAGATGAGAACAAGTTTTTCTTCTACAAGAGCATGTTTATCAGACCGACTCTGTCAAAGAGTCTACATAATAAAACAAACCCAAAAGACTAAAGCCAGGTTTGGTCACCTCCTACAACCTCCGGCCCGGAAATGGAACGGACCTATTCTGGAAGATAAAAATCAACTAGAAAACACAGGCAGTCGTATTGACATGGCCGCATGTAGCATAGGGTTACGCAATACCGGACATGGTCACTAGCAACCGTGCGGTTTTCATAAGCATGTGACCTTGACCTTTAACCGTTTGACCTCTGGGTCAATGCATGCCGAGCGACTGCTATACAGTACATTTTTACTAAGTTTGGTGTTGATAACCCAAGCCGTTTTCCTTTCAGAGTGCGGACAAAACTCACAGACAAACAGACAGACACACAGACAGACACGACTGAATGCCCTACCTATGCCAGCAGATATGCCAGCGTGGGTAATTATTCCAAAGCTTAATACTTCATCAGACAAAAAAAATATGCATAGGAAACAATATAAAAAAGATATAATTACATTTTGTCAGTAAAAGTGATGCAACAAACAATTCAGATGCCAATGTTTGTAAATCTACAAAATGCTGTAAATATTCAAATCCAAGTAATAACAGTAGACTGGCCGAGACATGCCTGTTTGTCTTTAGGTATGGCAGCTTTTGCAAGAAAATTCTGCAGCAGTTCAGCAGGCATCTGTTGCGACTGGTCAAGACATGGAACATGAATCTGCTTAAGCGTATGAGACGTCATCTGCAAGCATTTCACTGCATTTTATAACACTAATTTCCATTCACAACATAATCAATACCACATTTGTAAAAATCAAACAGTCAACAACACTGTGAAGAAACTTAATGCAGTAGTTCTTTTTTCTTATACTACAATCTAATCAGCAGCAGTAAGGCCATGTGCCACATATTCACAATGCACGTGATTAGAAATCATACCGGAACCGTTTCTGGTACAGTTCCGACCCAGCAGAACAACGTGGGTTCGGTCCGGTCGCAAAACATTTTTTTTCCAGAGGTGGAACATGCTAAGCATTTTCTCTGTTCTTAGTGTGCAAAGTGACACTAATTGCCCGGTTCCCCAACTTACTATCTTCACTCACGCTAGCATATGTGCGCCAGCGAAGCCGCTGTGTGAAGCTAATTAGCTTATCTAACGCCGCACTTGGGTGGTCTCCTGCTGTGAGTAAACAACAGACGTCGCCGCCGCTGACGTTATTCATGCAAGGCAGTACAGTTTTCCCACGCTTGCCGTACAGGACCAGGTAAACGACATGCTGATAGCGGCGATCCTTAGTGGAGGGGGTGGACACTGGTAGGCGTGAGGGAACATGCTGTCAGATGCGCGCGTTTGATTAAATCCGCGTGTACGTCGGAGGGCGATGTTTGACCTATCATATCTTGCATTATCAACACGACAAACCCACCTTCTTCTCAGCTTTTGTATCATCCTGTTCTTCATAATATTCAAAATGAAGTGTTGTTGCACTGGCTGGAAATTGCTGCAAACAACAATGTTCAATGTAACAATAATACAGTGCTCATAACATATAAACAATTAGTCACGATCATGGGGTATAATCGGCATCTACATCTCCATCACAATGTTATGCAAACATCCTTACACATCCCAATCGCAATGTTTCAGCCTCCCAAGTTTCCAACAAAAGACATTGGCTGCAATACGGCTGATAAGATCGTACCCAGCAACCCATTATGCTTCAAACCATTCACAGCTCACCGGTCAAAGTGCGTTGTGTATGCGTGTTTGCTTCTTGGTGATGGCGTAGGTCGACCGAAGTGTTAAGTGTAGACCTATAGCGGGTATGGTACGCGAGTGGCAGCATAGCTCAGTTCAGCGGCACGCAGTGAGTTGTATTGTTACATAGTTAAGCCTAACTGCATTAAGTGGAGGCTGTATAAAAGAGTCGGCAACGACGCTGTGTGAAGCTAATGCAACATTCTGACACCGTCGAACATCGACAATGACGCGCAAACGTTGTTGACGACATGCGAATGCGGGGGCGGTCTCCAAAATGTAGCACTGCTAGATTTCATTACCGTTCAAACTGATGCTGTAAACTGCAGCTGACCACAGTCGACGGCGGTCGCACACCATCAAACACTGTAATGTATTTTCTTGCAACGGCCGTCGACGACATTTGAACGTCCTCGACGGCATTCGAAAACGTCGTCAACTGGTATTCGATAGTGTCAGTGAGAACACTACTTAAGACAATCACCTCAACTGCCGTCTGTTGGCAGTCTCCTGCTGTGAGTGAATAATAGACGTCGCCTCCCCAGTCAACTGATGTCATTTAACCATGTCTGCAGTCATTACTGGGCAGTACAGTCTTCCCAAGCTTCCCATGATATACGGCATGCAAATAGAGCCGATGCTTGGCGGAGAAGGGTGGGTACAGGGCAGGTGTGAATGAACATATGGTCACATAAACACATCCGATACTCCGATTTCCCTCAACATGTATGCTGTCTCATTGGAGGGCGAAACCAAAATTATCCTAACATTGGCATCGCATCCACGTCGCGATGTCACAGGAAAAATCACATCGACATCCATCCTCACAGAAATTTCTGACATTCCAGCACTATTAACAATGTCATCAATTTTCCAGTTTCAGACTCACGTGTTACCTACATTATGAAACTGTTGGTTGATTAAGTGCAGGAATTTATATAATGAACTAGCACAAATACGAACGTTCATTGGGAGGTCTTGACAGCAGGTGGCCAAACCAAAACCATTCTCTTTTCCACCCCAACTCTACAACATTAACATGTATTGATCATGAAAACACTGGAAGCACTGTACAATAATCACAGCGGCAAAACCACCAACATTTGTTTAATATGTTATATTCACAGTTACAATACTCGTAATAACAACAAAAATACTGGCAGAAAACAAATTCCAGTTTATTTAATAAAACCTACACTTTCACTCAAGTAAACTGTAAACTAATCAATGTTCAAATTCCAGCGAGTGACATAATTGAAGGTGACAATATGAGCTAAAATGAATATGCACGACATATGGTCTTCATGATTTAAGCTACACTACAAGATCTCTTGGATATATTCAACACTTCAGGCTCTGCTCATGGCAGCAATAATCTAAGAGGGGAGCAAAAACATGTTTTGGGATCATCCAAAAATCCAGTAAATTGTTCCCACTGCAAAAATATATGCCTTCCCAAAATTTGATAAAAATCTATGAAAAACTTCAAAGAAATTTTGCAGACAGAGAAAGAATGACAAATTCCAAGCATATCATGACCTCCGTGCTTTGTAGATGTACAAGAACAACACATATAATGGCCCTTTACGCACGGTAACCCAGCCGAGCCAATATCAGAAAACATGACATTCAACCCACTTACTCACTATAATATTGAGTATTATTCAATGTCTTTAATTTCATCCATTTACAATAGTCCATGGAACCTCCTTGTTCAGTTGTTGGAATGTAACCAGCAAATATATTCAGAGAAGAAACAAATTCTCGTCAGCAATTTGTTCTCCTCACTTCAAATGCCTCAATGTTACTGTTGAATATCACTGCTGTAAACACTGTCAGTGAAAATAATGTGTAATACCTCGGCAAGATAGAGCAATCGCATTATAAGACTTTGTTTCTTGTCAGCAGCAAGGCGTGTGATGAAGTTGGAACGTTTGCTAATGATAACAAAACACAATCGACAAATGAAACCCAACCTCAAAACAGCAAAGACAGCAATAGTTAGCTAAAACCAAACCAATACCTGCATCAGACTTACAAACTTACAACACAATTTCAGAGGCCTTTTTAAGTTCATCACTTGAATGATGCTAACCAAATCAAACACTGCGAGTCACAACACATGCACTCAGTTTGTGTCTAAACACTGTGGAAAACGTGTCCCCTGTTTGTTCATTAGAAATGCTCCTAATACAGGTGGAGCCTTGTTAAGCATCCAGACCCTGAACGATGACGAAAAACAAAGCCATGACCATAGATATTTTATGCAATGATCCGGCAGTAATATACCTAAACATGTACAGCACATCAAGGACTGCAAGGACCACGGTCATGTCACTGGACGACAGAAGTGTGGTAAGATGATCCATGGAACTATAGAGATGTCGTGAGAAACTCTGCTCCACGAGCAATGCTGTGAACTGCAGCACAGTCAGCAGCAGGTGCTTGTCTGACTCATGACTAGCTGTGTCACATGCCAACATCCACGGACTGTCGGCATTACAGCACCGCTCCAGAACGTCATCCAGTTTGTCCAACACGTCCACCCAGTTTGACAGCTCACACTGCATAATAACCAGTCAACACGGTAAATGCACACAACACGCATTACAGTTCTCTTGTGAACTGGTCAACTTGCAGATGCCGCCTCTATCACTAGTTGTTTGCTTCTGTGGGTATACTGAAACATTGCAAGCAAACGAATACGAAAACGCAAATAAGTGAGCCTTCTTGAAACCCAAAGCCTACAAAAGCCTTCAAAGCATTAGTTATTTTCAACATATTTACAGCTACTGTTAGTAATAGCATGTGCGAGTTGACTAGTCCACGATTTGACTAGTCCACAAGTGGGGCATCCGCAAGTCGTCCAGTCACCATGAAAAGGATGTAAGTTATCACATAAACCTGGATTTGTTAGTTACTCCCTTCTATTTTCATCCTCCATTTGTTCCAAACTTAAGCAACTGGCATCCTCTCGGGACAAAACTGAAACATTTTACGTTTTTAGCACCAGCCTGCTATATGTGGCAAGGATGTGGCTTCGGCCTAATTCTACCACCTCTATCACTGTTGCTATCCTAAAGCAGATCTTGCCATTAATAGGATATGGTAATATTTCTGCATAAAGATCCGATACATTGTTGTCAAGTACCACAATCCACTGAATCAGTATACGCGCAGCATACCTTGCCATAAGTCCAGCACTTGATCTGGCTCAGTTCGTCAAGCAATTCGGCATCCGAGGTACATGATTTAATTTTGTCGATAAGCACCTTACATTCGTGAGGCTTGAAAATTCAACACATCAGCATGTTTTTACAAAATTAATTATAAGCAGTACTGTAGTGTTGTTACGACCACCGAACTTTCACCGAAACCGCGGTGGTTAGCTACGACTGAACCAACACCGCCATCGCGGTGTCTTACAGTGTTCTCAGCAGTCTTTCTGGACGCTGTTTGCTGAAAACTGCCCACCACTTCAGCAGCGTCATTTAATCCCTACGTGAATGCCGGCCGCCACACGCGAGATCAGGAGATCAGTCGGCGACACCACCCACCCTCTCCCATACATCCGCTTCCCCACTCACAGCAGGGACAGTCTAGGCACTGTACTTAGTGAGACTGTCGGGACAGTCTCACTTAGTGCACCCTCACCATCACGTGCATTGAGCAATTTGCACATTCCAGGACAAGCCGCGACATCCACCTGTTTCCAATTAACAACCCAAGCCACCAGCACCGCCACCACGGTGGCATGTCAAAAAAACACCGCTACGGACTAAGTTGCAAATTCCTGCCACTGTAACAACACTAGAGTACTGTACATCAAAGTTTCATATTACCATTTAATTGTCTAAAGGTTGGCCTGCTCAATGGCCATGCAACGTTGAACACACATATTAAGACTCAAACCACTTATGGCCAGCATGCGGGAAATAAGAAACCCTATATCACTTTTTGACACAGTGAAAAGCACTGTGCTAATATGACAGCAAATATTCCATTTCTTCAGCACATCTCGTAGCTTGAAGATCTAGGTAAGATGAAACTATTATCAATTATACCATGTGCATTGTGATGATTGTGTAGGAACCGGGCTTCTGTGACCTAACATTACACCAGGGTTGCACACTTGGCCAAACTTCTATGGCCTCATCACTGTGTAGTGAAAAAGCTGGTCACCGAGGTACGGTATGGAACGTTCGTGAAGCATGCCAAATTTATAGATTTATATCAGTACAACATCAGTTACAAAACAGAATTGCTTTCAGTAAACCACACACACAAAAAAACATCACATATCCACGTGTCCATTCACTTCTGACAAACATTAGGTGAATTATACTGCGATTTGGACTATGTAGTCCATTATCAATGAGCCTTGCTAACGTAACAGTCAACAGTTATCATTTTTATGTTTAGCAAAGATAGCATATGCTTACCACATCAAACGTGCTTTTCTTTAGTTTGGTTCTATCAATCTTCATGATACTGCAATGTGATAAATCTGTGAACAGCCACAGTACATCGTGCTAGAAGACCAAATTCATACCTAAATTGGGCCTACTTCACTTCATCTGAGTAGCACAATGAAAACCAATGAGCTAGCCAAATGGCCAGACAAACCAAAACAAACCCATGCAAGAACGAAAGGTTGTTATAATAGTTTTCCTGGTTTAGGGAAAGATGGTAATGCAAGTGCACAGGAAGAATAGATTATGGTAAATCATGTGATCATGTGTGCTGTTAAATCATGCTCGCTATTACAGGACAGCAATAAGTTTGGTGCCATCATCATCACCTTTAACAACATTCAATTGACACGGGTTATCATTTATGAGAGATGTGGTCAGCACTGGTAAAATGCAAGCATGTAGGAATACAGAAATGGCAGTGGGTTAGGGATTATAGTTAATGATGTGACGATTATCGAGACTGAGATAGAAATCGCGATTTTTAAGGAAAATTGAACGGAATCGATATCGTGATTTTTTGGAGCAAGTGTGACTCTATGTGACACGATCAGATACTGTGTTGCCCTAGAGGGAGCAGCAATCAGCACAGGTCACAGAATGGGTTTTACATCCCATGAGTCTGATCGTGCAGTGCTGAGGAGATTATCTCCGTGAGTCCGATCACACTGAGTGCAGAGGAGTTTATATCTTCAACTCCTAATATTGGGGCGCAAAAATCGAATCGATATCAAATTCTTCATAAATAATCTAATTGAAATCAAATCGAAAGGAAAAACCACAATCGTCACATCACTAATTACAGTTTCGCGACATTGAAGGCGTATCACATCGTATCCATATCGTGATAATTCCCTCTCAAACGAATCTACATTCCGCACTACTCTAAAGCGGTCATTGGCAACAGGTTGCGCTGACCACCAGTGGCGTCATCAACAAAGAGACAGCGATGGGTGGGGAATAATTAGTATCACATTCCACAGACCATCCGGACGTATAAAGTGATAGTAATTTCAGGATAATTTTAAATTTCACTGACAATTTCATGACAACTTTGAAATTTCAGCAATGTCAGGAAATTCAGGACAACTGGGATCCCTGAGGGTTAGTATGGTTCAGTAGGGTTAGTAGGTCAGCAGGATGAGTATGGTTATGATTATGGTTAGTGTAAGGGTTAGGGTCAGGTTTTAGGGTTAAGGTTCAGTTACTGTTTGACTGAAAGTGCGCCCACTATCTACATGTGTCCCCAAAAAAATTACTAAGAGAATAAGAGATTTAACAATGGACATTAGGACAATAATGGGCGGCATAGGAAACAATGTTACCGTAAGTCCTGGTTATGTTATAGTGACTACATTAAAACCTGGTTATCTAAGGACCGCCCATGAATCTACATTCTAGCCTCAGTTACAGTTGAACATTTCAACTGTTCCCCCTCTTTCACCATTTACCGTTGTCATCCCGCAATTTACTCACATTATCGATACAGCATTGTCACTTGAACGTTTCAATAATACCTTCTTTTGTGAAGTTTCTGAGTTATATAGCAATGGTGAATGCCTACAAACTTAATGCTTTAACATGTCAGTTTTACAAATTATTGATATCCACTTGACATACGTTCACAACAACATTTTTCACAGTTTATCATTCGTCAACGACCCGGATAAAGAAAAACACGCAACAAACATTGAACGTAACGTAACACAGAATTCCCGAGTACCGAATAGTCGAATAATCCCCGATACCCGCACCCGACCCGATACTTGTGATTTTGTACAGTGTATATAATCCTCCTACAGGAGTGTCAAACTTTATCGAGTCGAGTTTCGAGTCGAGTTTCGAGTTACTCGAAGTTCAACTCGATGAAATCTTTTGGAACAATTGATCCTGAATGTTTGGAAGCCATGCCGACTAGCCTACATGTATATTATGTTGTGTTGTGTCGGCTGCTGTATACACAACAGTGAATTTCTTGTGGCGTTGTACTACTTGAGCAGATTTCCGGAATACTTGTTTCATAAAGTCGTTTGCTGGTAGTTTCTGGTACACAGTGAGTATAATGTGTGGTGGTCACACAAAGATAGAGGTCTAACGTATGGAGAAAGGCTAACACGTTTAGGTCTTACAACACTTGAGACAAGAAGATTGCGAGGAGATTTGATTGAGGTGTTTAAGATTTTCAAAGGTTTTGATGATGTTAAACCTACTGACTTTTTCACTATGTCAAGTACTGGACTCAGAGGTCATGAATTAAAGTTGTATAAGCCTCAGGCTCATTTAGACATTAGAAAGAATTTTTT
>Ga0209780_1000865_pt1 | contig 18181 bp, 21 predicted proteins | sample WorMetexBAHAMAS2_FD_187384 | JGI IMG/M metagenome (GOLD analysis project Ga0209780, IMG submission 187384) | Marine gutless worms symbiont microbial communities from Max Planck institute for Marine Microbiology, Germany - Inanidrilus exumae... | ecosystem: Host-associated > Annelida > Digestive...
CCCCCCCCCCCCCCTCCGCCAGGCAGCAAACCACTAGGAGCCTCCGATAGCTGGATAAAATGGTAGCCTGCATTCTCCACTGAGAAGATGCCCGCCGCGACTATGTTTCCGCCCCTCTTGGCGACGATGAGTAGATAAATAGGCCGATCGACCGTTATTTCCCGCCACGCCCCCGCAATAGCATCATGAGCCATGATAAAACGACCCACCCGAGCAGTCGCAGCCGCACCCCGCTGCCCCCCCTGGGCGAGGAAGGAGGCCCATTCGAACAACTGAATTTTTAGGGAGCCCCATTTTGATTCTAAACGACTGTCTACAATATCAAGATCAAACTCAAAATCGCGATCAGCGTTATCGGCCAAAGCATAGCCGAATCCATCGTCGTATAAAATCAAATCAGTTGGCCCTGCGGTTGCCGTATTTACAGCGACAAACAAAAGCCAACACAGCGATGCCAAACAGATTTTGTTCATATTCATTCACCCCATTTGTCGATTATCCGTGGAAGGTTTGAGCGGAGCCGCTCCAAGTTTTTTTCACCCTGCATAACGTCCGAATCAGAATTGACAGAATTTAAGAATTAACAGAATAGAGCCCAAAATAAAAGCGATGTTCATTCTTAAAATTCTCAAACTCTGAGAATTCTGATTCATACAAAAGAAAGCGCACGCAACTCATCGCTGCGTTGTTATAAATATAGATAGATAGCTAACACGCGGGGCATCAATCATAATTTGCCCGCCTAATTAACAAACACCATCCGAGCCCCACCAACAAAATGACTTTGACAGATTGTTTTAAATCAATCCTTGCGGGGTTCCATCATTGTCACTTAATAATCGCGCCGCGTCAACCTTGTACATCCGCAGGTAGAATCACCAAAGGCTTTTTAAGACGCACGGCGCGGAAGTCCCTCTCATCTACGGTCAGAACTTGATATACCCCCAATCTTTCTGCGGTTGCCATCACGGAGGCATCCGCAAATCCCAAGTTTAAATCTCGATATTGTGAGATAAGTTCTTGACAACGCCTGAAATCATGAGTGTCCAGTCTATGTAAGGCATAAATACCATCAATAAGTTCCTCTAAAAAATCCACTTCTGCCTGAACACCTAAAAATTTACACAGCAGATAGTCAATTTCTGCCAGAAGTCCATCAGGGATGACGATAGTCCCGGTTTTTTCAATGACGTTCAGCACGGCGCTGTGATAAGCATCATCCTTGTCGTACAACGCAAACAACGCACCCGTGTCAGCAATGACGGTCATTTTTACTCCTCTTGAAACAAAAGTTCTTCAGCCCGCTGAGAAATATCCGAACGTCCACTGTGATAACAACCCGCCCCTTTAGGGATACGAGGAGTTTTTTGCGATATTTTCTCGCCATGCGGCGGCTCCTGCCCCAACAATATGACTTTTACAGATTTTTTAAACCAATCCTCGTAGTGTTCTGGAATTTTAATCACGCCATCGCGTAATTCATAAGTAAATTCTATAGCTTGCATAGTTGAATGCTCCTTAACTTAATGGCATTGACTCAAAAAACACAGCAATGATAATGAACGGTGTCGTCATGTTTAGCCAACTGACGAAAAATGCCTATTTTACCTTTTTACCATACTCAAAAAAAAGTAAGTAAATTTCTTACAACTGTAAAAAAATGCTTGCAAGTCAGAATCATTCTGAATATAGCCAGCCTCAAAATCGCAACAAGATCACTATCCATATTTTTTTCGCTAAACTCGAATTCTTTAACGAAAAAACCGGAAGGCTCCAATAAATTATTCTTCCGAATACTTGATCTTGTATTCTTGTTGAGTTTCTGCGATCGGTTTGAAGTCACCAAAAACCATTGGCAATTCCTATATAGTGCAGCAGTGTTACTGGGATAAACGAATTTTTTTTAAAGCCTCGAAAAGTGACAAGCAGCCAAACTCATTGGCTTGGACGCACACCACAGACTTTTATCGCTCACTGCAAATGCTTTTTCAGTCACAGTCAATAAAGTTGAGTGAACGAACTCAAACGATACAGTAAAATAACATAAATTCGGCTATATTGTCAGTATATTATCACGTATTTTGGTTCAGTATACGCAGGCGCGTGGGAACGATAAAAGAGCGTCTTTGGGCTTAACTTAATGGCATTGAGGCATGGGTGGATGTACCTTCTTCTTCCAAAAAGAGTTTAACCGTTACCGGAGTATCAATTACAAACTTTTTTTATCATAAATAACCATCTAGTTAGTCCTCATCACGGATTTTTCGTAAAGTTTGAACCGAATTACCAGTTCCTTTACTTTTTTTATGTCCTCGATGTTTTTCATAAACGACCATTTTCCCTAAAACCATCATCAGTTTTTCTTCAGAAATTTGCGTTAATAACTGTGCAAGCTCCAAAGAAACTGAGATAGTCACACGCTTAGGCTGACTGTTTGTATGAATAAAATCTTGAGAAACCGATTTTTCAAATCGATGCATCATTGGCATTACCTCATCTCATAAAAGTGCTTTTATGCTCCGAAAAAACATTTAAGTCCAACATAATATTCAAGTTGGACTTCGTAACCTCAGTCCAAGCTACATAAATGACTTTGACATATTTTTTAAACCAATCCTTGTACTGTTCTGGAATTTTAATCACGCCATCGCGTAATTAATAAGCAAATTCTATGGCTTGCATGGTTAATTTTTGTTTCGGGAATGAGGCACGATTTCCCGAAACCGTTGTGGCGACTGAGTTTCGGGAAATTGTGCCTCATTCCCGAAACAACTGAAATTTGGTTGTGAAATACTGATATGATTAATTTTTGTTTGTTCCGGGAATGAGGCACGAGTTCCCGAAACAGTTGTGGCGGCTGAGTTTCGGGAAGTTGTGCCTCATTCCCGAAACCGCTGATCCAACAATATCTTTATTCGTTTATTTATCCTCAGAACAGCAACATGAAATCGTTTTCTTTTGACCAAATTTATTTATAACTGGCATGACAATCAAATAGTAAACCAATAATCCGCCCAAAAGTATTGAAAAAACAGTATAAAAAATGTTGGATTCTTCATTTATCGTGATAATTTCCGACAAATCCAGTTGAATAAATTGAAATATCCCATCAAGTATCAATGCGAACAATAAACTTCCCGCCAGAATGGTTAAAAAATACACCATAAAACAAATCTTGCCTAGAGATTTATAAACAACACTCATAGTGACGGTGCTGGTTGCAGGACCCGCTGTTAGCAAAATAAAGGCCGCGCCAGGTGAAAATCCAACCAAAATCATAGCAGCTGCCATTGGGATAGAGCCCGTCGCGCAAACATAAAGTGGTGGTGCTATCAGCAAAACTATCAAATACGTAAAAAACACATTTTCACTCACAAAACCCTCAAAGCCTTGCGGAATCAGTGTCATCATTAAACCACCCAGCACGATTCCAAAAGCAAAGGGCTTGGCAATGTCTTTAAATATTACATTAAAAGACTGATCAAAAAAGGCTTTAATGCTCTTTGTGGCTTCAGTCGAATGAAGTGGTTTGTGACTTTCTATCTGATGTTGAGGGGCAAAAATACCAGCCAAAATAGCAATGATCACAGCGGAAATCACCCTAAACAAGGCAAAAATCCATCCAAATACGCCGTAAGTCGCAATAATAGAATCAATACCCGTTATGGGGGTTGATATTAAAAAACTTAATACCGCGCCATTGCTGGCACCTGATTTTTTCAGAGAAATAGCAAAAGGTATCACGCTACAAGAGCAAAGGGGCAATGGGGCACCAAAAAGGGCGGCTTTGATGACGGAAAAAAGATTATCATTGCCAAGGTGTTTTGTGACGAAATCTGTTGGCATGAATAAATGTAGGAATCCCGCTGCAAGCACACCAACGATAATAAATGGTGCCATCATGTTGAGCAAGTGCCAACTGTTTAATAAAAAATGAAAAATAATTTCCATAATATTTTTTTATATTACTCAAAAAAATAAAATTTTTACAAGCGGAAAAAAGGCTTGCAAATAATAATCATTCTTAATAAAATATGCAAACTTTAAATCACAGTAGATTTACGGGTTTTAGAAACACCACATGATAAAAAATTCATATATATAATTTAATACCTTCGCCAAGTCAGAAAATGAAAATTTTTGTTTCGGGAAATCGTGCCTCATTCCCGAAACAACTGAAAATGTTTAGCGGCTGGCGAGATGACGAGTAGAGCGTGTACAATAAAGCGTTTAGGTGGAAACCATCAAGGCGCTCCGATAAATGTGTCCGGCACAGAATACTTTTAAAAACTAACTATGGAAAAATTAGAATCTCACCAATCAAAGAGATACGTGTTACAAGTTCCTGTAAACTACCATAAAAAAGAAGAAACTCCAAGCGAGTCACATTTATTGAATGTGAGAAAAGCGTTACAAATAATTTTGGAAAATAACCCCGAAGTTTTTGTCGCAAATTCCCCCGAAGAAGCACTACAAAAACTTGGATTTAATTTTCCAGAAAAAAAGCAAAAAGGAAAATGGGCAGCCGCTGCAGAACGGTTGTCAACCCAAAACACTTTAAGCCCCGAAGCCGGAAAAATATTAGAGGAAGAGGGGAAAAAATTCCGAGAAGGGTTTGTTCTAGGAGATAATTTTGATAACCAAGAAAAATGAGAAAAAAAATTATTTATTAGATACATGCGCCCTCAATGCTTTAAAGAAGCCATACGCTGATGGTCACATTCAACATGTAAGGAAATTGAGATCATTGGATGATGACGAGAAAATATATGTTTCTATATTGAGCATTTATGAGTTGGAATATGGCGCGAGTCATACACCCAATTTGCAATTAGCCAATGAAACAAGACAAGCAATTCAATCTATACGAGACGAATTTGAAATTATTTCAATACCAACAGAAGGAGGAGAAATATTCGGTGCATTCAAGGAATTGTATAAAGAATGGGAGTCATCGACTTGGAATAAAAAGAGGCTTGGAACTAAAGCAATTATCAAACACAATGTCGATCTTATTATTGCTACCACTGCTTTAATAGAAGGCGCTATTCTTGTTACCAACGATACAATAGCACCAATTCTACAAGAAATTTGTAATCAATTTCGTTACGAAGACTGGACGAAGTAACCTGCTTAAAAAAATTATAAGTAGGTGCGTACCTGATAATAGGTTAATTTTTGTTTCGGGAATGAGGCACGATTTCCCGAAACAACTGATCTAAGCCTTAAAATGTTAAGTCGCTTACTATTAAATGAAAATAAAAAACATTATCATCTATAATAAAAAAAACCTTAAATGAGTAGAACAAAGCTGTAAAATAAAGAGTTGCCTAAACCAAAGGAGTTAAAATCATCATGTTAATGAAAACTCAAAACGTAACCCAAGCCTTTCCCCTCGCCATGGCATCCGAGGGGGAATGGGTGAAAATTGACAGAGTGGTGGGCGGCAAAAATATGTTCAAACGTATGATTGCAATGGGGTTAATCGAAGAAACCGAGTTACAAGTGTTACAGCGGCAAAGAGGCAGCGGAATAGTGGTGGCGCGTGAAGGAACACGCTTAGCTTTAGGTATTGGCATGGCAAATAAAATTATGGTTGTACCGATTGAGGAGAATTGTAATGATGTTACGTGATATGGCAGTTGGTGACAAGGGCAGAGTAACTGGTCTTGAAAAAGGTAACAAGGGCTATCGAAAGAAGCTGCTAGCAATGGGCTTGACACCTGGCGCGGAGTTTAGCGTGACACGTTACGCCCCGATGGGCGATCCCATAGAAATTAGTGTGCGCGATTTTGCGCTGAGTTTACGAAAAGATGAGGCGGCTGCCCTATTGGTAGAGAGGATTGAAACATGAAACATTTAGTCATCGGAGTCGTTGGCAATCCTAATTGCGGAAAAACGACCTTATTTAACGTCTTGACGGGCACTAAGCAGCGCGTCGGCAATTGGCCAGGTGTAACCGTTGAGCGCAAAACTGGCTATTACAAACATGATGATCGTGATATTGAATTAGTAGATTTACCAGGGACTTATTCCCTTGACGTGATACAGGGGGGGACTTCACTCGATGAGCAGATTGCCCAAGATTATATTCTCTCCGGTGAGGCTGATCTGATTGTTAATATCGTTGATGCCTCTAACTTGGAGCGAAATCTCTATCTCACCACCCAATTATTAGAAATGGAAGTCCCCTTGGTGGTAGCACTCAATATGATGGATATTGCTGAGCAACGCAATATTAAGATTGACATCGCGGCGTTATCAGAGCAATTGGGTGTGCCGGTGATCCCAATCAGTGCTGCCAAACATCAGGGTATTGAAGAGTTAAAGCAGGCAATGGACAAGGCTGCTGAGGAAAAACATGTGCCGACGCTTCGAGTCGAATACCCGGAGATAATTGAAGCGGCTATCACTCAATTATTGCCCACCGTCACCGAGCGTTTGCCTGATAATATCAAATCCCATGCACACTGGGTTGCCTTAAAACTGTTAGAAAATGATAGCTGGGCAATACACAAGTTGGGGAACGATTTAAGCGAAACGGTTACGCAGCATCAGGAAAAAATAGAAGAAGATTTGGATGAGGATGTTGATATTATCGTCGCCGACACTCGTTATGCCTTTATCGCTACGATTATGGAAAAGGCGGTGAAAAAAGCCAATCAGGTGACAAGGACGGTTTCGGATAGAATTGATAAAGTCGTGCTCAATCGCGTCCTTGGCATACCTATTTTCCTTGCTGTGATGTATCTGATGTTTATGTTTACCATCAATATTGGTGGGGCTTTTATTGACTTTTTTGATATTTTGTTTGGTACTATTTTTGTCGATGGATTTGGGGAAGTCTTGAGAGCCATCGGTTTACCAGAGGCAGCGGTAATCTTCATCGCAGGCGGTGCCGGTGGGGGTATTCAAATCGTCGCCACCTTTATTCCTATTATTTTTGGTCTCTATTTGTTTTTATCGTTTTTAGAAGATTCCGGCTATATGGCGCGGGCAGCTTTTGTCATGGATCGCTTTATGCGCTTTATTGGATTACCGGGAAAATCTTTTGTGCCGATGATTGTTGGTTTTGGCTGCAATGTGCCGGCTATCATGGCAACGCGCACATTAGAAAATCAGCGTGATCGTATTTTAACGATTTTGATGAATCCATTTATGTCTTGTGGCGCACGTTTGCCGGTGTATGCCCTATTTGCCGCCGCCTTTTTTCCGGTGGGCGGACAAAATCTGGTCTTTGGCTTATATCTGTTCGGCATTGCGGTGGCAGTTATGACGGGGCTGATTATGAAAAATACTCTGCTCAAGGGAGAGGCATCTCCTTTCATCATGGAATTGCCACCTTATCATATGCCCACAGTGCAAGGCATTTTGTTACGGAGTTGGGATAGGCTGAAAAGTTTTATATTCCGTGCAGGTAAGGTGATTGTGCCCATGGTGATTGTGATTAACTTTCTTAATTCTTGGGGCGTTGATGGCTCTTTCGGTAATGAAGACACGGATCAATCGGTACTAAGCGAAATTGGTCGCACTATCACACCAGCTTTTGAGCCAATGGGTTTAACTGAGGAAAATTGGCCAGCGACAGTGGGCATTTTTACCGGTATTTTGGCTAAGGAAGTCGTTGTTGGTGCCTTAGATGCTATCTATAGTACACTTGCGGCACAAGATGCTGGTATTGAAGCGGAAGAAGAAGCGTTTAGTTTTTGGAGCGGTATAGGCGATGCCTTTGCGACTATTCCAGCCAATTTAGGGGATGTGACTGATACGATTCTCGATCCGCTGGGTATCAATATCGGTGATGTTAGCAATGTAGAGTCTGCGGCTGAGGAACAGGAGGTGAGTACAGGGACATTCGGCGCAATGGTAGCGCGGTTTGATGGTCAAATTGGGGCTTTTGCGTATTTGTTGTTTATTTTATTGTATTTTCCCTGTGTTGCGGCGACGGCGGCGGTGTATCGGGAGACTAATATGGCTTGGACGATATTTGTGGCGACTTGGACAACGGGATTGGCTTATATGTTTGCTACGGTGTTTTATCAATTGGCGACTTTTGCACAACATCCGATGGCTTCTATTGCTTGGACAGTGGGACTGTTGAGCCTGTTTGCGATAAGCGTTTTTGGGCTGTATGTTTCTGGTCGTCGTGGACTGAATACGGGGCAACCAGCATTGAGTGAAGGATAAACCCGTTCGTAGTAGGCGATTTATCGCCTACTGGGAGAAAAAAAGCGATGATTTTAACTGAACTTAAATCTTATCTAGTTGAAAATAAAAGGGTGCCTTTGATAGACATGGCTCACCATTTTGATGTGGCACCGGATGCTGTGAAGGGCATGTTGGAGCATTGGATACGCAAAGGCAAGGTGCGCCGCCTCGAAGGTAGCAACTGTGACAAAGGCTGTTGTCAGGCTGATCAGACTCATTTGGAAATTTATGAATGGGTAGGCGATAAATCGCCTACTACGAACAACATTTAAATAATAGTCATTATCATTTCTATCTAGTGTTAGTTTCATATTAAGGAGAAAAGAAGTTGAAAATCAAACCCATTATCGTAGGCACTATCGGATTAGTCAGCGCCAGCGTATCGGTAGCGGAAGAGGGTGTATTACCCAGTGGCGTTAGCATCAGTGGTATTGTTCAAGTAGAGGCTCGCTTTAATGAAGATTATGACGGGAATGACTCCAGTGATTTTGTCGCAGATGAAGTGGGCGTGGCGATAGAGGCTCAGGTACATAAATTGGCCAAAGCTCAGATTTCATTTCTTTATGAAGAAGGTGCCACCGATTTAGAAATAGATGAAGCGTTTGTGACTTTGGGTCAATCAGAAGCTTATTTGGCGGTGGGACAATTGTATGTACCGTTTGGGAATTTTGAATCCCACATGATTTCCGATCCGCTTACCTTAGAACTGGGCGAGGCGCGAGAAAAGGCGGCTCAAGTCGGTTTTGAAACGGGAGGAGTCTATGGCTCAATCTATGCTTTCAATGGTGCGACTCAGGAAGGTAGCGAAGATAAGATTGACCATTATGGTGCCAATATCGGATTTGCACAAGAAACGAAACGCTTCAGTTATGACTTGGGTGTGAGCTATATCAGCGACATTGGTGATTCTGATGGATTGAGTGATACGCTGGGAGAAAATGCGACGAGTCCAGATTATGGTTATGTCGATGGATTAGGGGCACACTTCCTCTTTAAAATAGGAACAGTCAGCCTGATTGGTGAATATGTGACGGCGTTGGACGGATTTAATGCTGATCATTTCGCTTTTAATGGCAAAGGCGCGGAGCCGAAAGCCTGGAACGCGGAAATGGGTTATAGCTTTGAGATTGCGGGCAAGGAGACAACTTTAGCACTAGGCTATCAAGGCACTGAAGAGATGGTTGCTATGGAATTGCCAGAAACTCGTGTTTTAGCTGGTTTCTCGGTGGGGATTTATGAGAATACGACGTTTTCTTTTGAATATGCGCGTGATGAGGATTATGATGAGAGCGATGGGGGGGACAGGTAAAGAGGCTGATATGATGACTTTGCAATTGGCGGTTGAATTTTAAAACGTTGCGTAGGAGCATTAGCCCTAATGAGGTCATAAATTAAACTATCATTTCGACGGTAGGAGAAATCTTATTGTTGTGCCCGTGCTAAGTACACTTCACTAGCGCGTGGGGAAAATTTGGACTATCGGGATTAACTACAAGCTTTCGCTGGATTGGATATACAACGAGATCCATATCCTCCATTGGAACAGAACCAAGAAGTACTTCATCACCAAGCACTAATGCTCCCACAAAGCAATTTCTATTTTCAAATAACACTTCTATTGGACCAACATAGGAAACCATTTGTTTTTGACCATTGGCTACCGTCACCTCACGTTGACTATTGCTTTCTAGCTGAAGCTGAAGTGCAATATGTTCTGGTATGCAAAGCATTAAAGCACCAGTATCAACCCTAGCATTAACTGTGATAGAGTTGAGTTGGGGTAATCGTGGATTTTTCAACTTAATTTCTGCCAGCACGTATCCCATGATATATACCTCGCTGTGCGGTTGGGCTAATCCACCGCTCGTGTCAGTGTTAATTATAACGGAGTCTCTTGCCTCATTCAAACCACACTAGCCTGTTAGCCGCCGAGCGATTGAGTACGATGACTAGCTAGCCTAACGGGTGCGAAAAAAACGCACCTTCACCAACGTCATCAATGCAACAATCACTTTTAATTGCACCCCATTTAAAGGATGATTAGCTCGCCTGAAAAGTAGTACAATTAATATTTAATTGATTTATCATTGAACGAAGATTACCATGAGCCAAACATTAACAATTTCTGATACACTTTATGCTAGGCTGGAACTAGCTACCCGACAACGTGGCTTGAACAGCATTGAGCAATTGCTAGAAAGGTGGCATTTTTGGGATTTCGAGCCCTCACCCCGCCAAGCCACTGTTCAAAAAATTGATGCATTACGTCAACAGCTTTTTGAGACTTATGGCGAAATGCCTGATAGTGTGGATATAATCAGGGAAGATCGAGGACGTTAATGAAAAAAATAGTTGCAGATAGCAGTGTAGTCATCAAATGGTTTGTGGTTGAACCCTATTCAACCCGACAATGCCATTAAGTTAAGAATTAATTTCTTTAGTTTCAATAGGATATTCATTGGTATGCCTATATTTTTTGGCGCTGCAAAAAAACCTAAGCCAACAGAATGGTTAAATGCCGGGCTACCTTATTTCGCTACGCCCAATCAGCTCAGCCCATATCGTATATAAACGGTTGTTTATAAAACATTTATTCCTTAACTTAATGGCATTGATTCAACCCGAGCATGTCGCATTCTGAACGAATATCAGAAAGGCAAAATCAACTTGCTTGCACCCGATTTAATCAATGCAGAAATTGGCAACATCGTATGGAAAAAACATCGTCTTCAAAGTTTGAAGGCGGAAGATGCTCAACTGATTATAGATACTTTTCGCACCTTGGACTTTTCTTTAACCCCAACCGCTACCTTGTTAGATGAAGCTTATCGTCTAGCCGTTGCGCATCAGCGTACCGTTTATGACATGCTGTATCTTGCACTGAGCCTTCGGGAACAATGTCCATTTGTGACAGCGGATGAAAAGTTAGTCAACGCGATTGGTGCTATGTTTTCAAATATCGTTTGGGTTGCCAAATGGCGCTGAAATTATGCCTTGGTTATCGATGACGTGCGTGTGTCCAAGATAAATCCTGGACTCATACCACATTTTCTGGTTCCCACGCGGGCGAATGAGAACCGGAAATGAATTAAGAGTTAGGGATGTCTCATGGCACACATTGAACCTAGCCAGATTTGATCTTTTGATAGGAATGGGTTTACTTAAGAAAGAGGTGTTTTATGAGTTCAAACAGGACAGGAGTGGTCGGGGTGAGAGGATTTGAACCTCCGGCCTCTACGTCCCGAACGTAGCGCTCTAAACCAGGCTGAGCTACACCCCGACTATTTTTTTTGATTTGGAAAGCGGGCAGTTTACTCTATTGCGTCCGTCGAGTCAATAGTTTTTAAACCGTTTGTCGTCGTGAACTCACTAAAGCTATCGGCTGAGTTTTGCGTTGTTCCAACCATCTATCTATAGCATTTTTAAGCGCAATCAATAATCCTAAGCCAAAAAACGCCCCTGGCGGCAAAATCGCTAATAAAAAGCCTTGATAATCTTCAAATACTGTAATAGTCATCCATTGCGCGGCTTCTCCAAACATTAATTCTGCTTGGGCAAACAAGGTGCCATAACCTAATAATTCACGTAAACCACCGAGCACAACAAGGGCAAAAGTAAAACCTAGTCCCATCATCAAACCATCTAAAAAGGCACGATCAACCGGTTGTTTAGAAGCAAAAGCCTCCGCCCTTCCTATGACTGAACAATTGGTTACAATCAAAGGGATAAAAATACCCAAGGCTAAATATAAATCATAGTAAAAAGCTTTCATGATCATTTCGACGGCGGTGACAAATGAGGCGATGACTAACACAAACACCGGTAAACGGATTTCGTTAGTTACAATGTTACGAATCAGTGAAACGGTAATATTGGATGCGATTAAGATTAGGGTTGTCGCAATGCCTAAGCCTAAGCCATTGATGAGTGTACCGGTGACAGCTAACAAAGGACAAAGCCCTAATAACTGGACAAAGCCGGGGTTGTTTTGCCACAAACCCTCACGAATAATTTGTGCGTACTGTTTCATAATGTCAGAATAAAAAAGATTCGCTTCACTTGGGACAATTCCAACTATAGCCCATACCATAAACTGTCTCAATGGCAACAAATTTATGATCGATACGTTGTTTCTGTTATTTTATTGTTAGAATATGCCCTCATAATGCCCGGTACTTGCCATTATAATAGCACCTACCGAATGCATAAAACCATCATACTATTATAAATGACTTAGAATTTTTCTAACTCAACTCGCAGAATTTAGCACTTTCAGTGCAATGATTTTAGGGGTAGCCGAAAATCACAGCCTTGTAAAACCTCAGATGGGCATAACCGTTAGTTGGTTGTTTTGCACCATGTAGTCAATTTACCACTGATTGATACCCTCTATTAAAAAAAAACATAAACATATCAAAGGGGTGAAAAATTAGAACATTCAATTTCAGATAGGGCAATAAAGAATATGAAAAAACTTCATAAATGGGGTATCTTGTTCCTTAGCCTTTCCATCGTTGTGGTTATCTGGCAAATCACCATAGGCAACGGCGTGACTGTCAGAGCCTGGTTTGCACATAGTCTACTACACACCGCTTGGGTACGCGCGAAGGCCAGTGGACAACCAGTTAAACCTTGGCCTTGGGCAAACACGTGGCCCATCGCACGCATATCGGCTCCACACTTAAAGCTTGAACAGATCGTTCTCAGCCATGCCGGCGATGGAATGTCTGTTTTCGCATTGGGGCATTCAAGGAACAGTGTATTACCGGGAGAAATGGGTAATAGTGTGCTCAATATATATCATAGTGATACTTTTGTTGGTTTTTTAAAAAAATTAAGAAAAGGCGATGAACTAGTGCTTGAATCCTTGGGCAGCGGACGTTGGCATTATCAAGTTTCGGGCATTTACATTGTTGATAAAACGAATACCAGGTGGATAGCACCCGGTTTGAAACGACGTTTGACCATCATTGGTTGTTATTCTTGCAACATAGAAGAGGTTTCACGTTATGTCGTGACCGCTGTGGCAATAGAAACAATGGCATGAAAAAACGTTCAGTTGCCAAAAATAAAAAAGCTTAACTTCAGCTAAAGCATATAGCTTGATAAACATGTCAATTCATAAGTTAAATCAAGAAATAGGTGCAGCATTAGAGTTGTTGCTAAATAAATTTGAACTGTGATTTATGTGATTTTTATGATTGATGTGATTGCCAAGTCATTAAAGTACGAATAATATAATTTCTTGAAATCAAAGCAATTAATATAATTAACCTACTCATAAAAATCACATAAATCATAATAATCACAGTTCAAAAATTATTTAGCAACAACTCTATTTACTTTAAACCTGTTATTGAGATTCTTGATGACTGATAAGTCGGCTTTTTAATCCTCATTCAAAACCAAACTGTTGCGATGGGTAACGGCTGTCCATTCACTTGTAGTACTCCTCCCTTCAACTGCATTTGGCTTTGATAATAATTAAGCTGATCTTTGGCTGGTATCAAAATCCCCTGATCTAACCACGCATTTAGACGTTGTTTTATTGTTTCATCTGCGGTTGAATCGTGCTGCAATAGTGATTGAGGTATATACATTTCCAATTGTGCATTCAGAATATTCAAAAGCAAAGACGGATTAAATGCAGCCAAGGCAAACTGATCAAACGGCTCCATTTTCACCCGCAGTTTGCCACGTAATTCACCTTCTTGCGTATTAAAATTTAGGCGGCTAATCGCAAATTCGGGCGTATTTTGTAATAACGCCACCCCGTATGGTGCCAACCTGAGCTTCAGCATCCTATCTTGTAGCCTCTTGGGCAAACCCCGACTTTGTATCTCAGTCATCGTGTTTACGATACTCATCAGAGTCGGCACATGCCAATGAAGTAGTTCAAAACGACCAAAACCAGGACCATAGTGAACCGCCCCAACTTGTATTTGCCGCAAATCAGTCTTCATCCCTATCATCAAATTCTCGCTGATAATTTCGTTATCACCTGCTAACTCAAGCCCTTTTAATGTGATTAGCGGTTTTTGTTTGCCAGCCAATTGCATATTTGCAATACTTAAACGAGCTTCTTGCAGGAAATTGGTGCTGCCAGGTTGCACATCTGCTTGAAGCGACATTTGTCGCATCACTATTTTACTTTGTTCAATCTCTAACTGTATTCGCGGACTGCGTATCTCTGTCTGTACGGCAGTAAAGTTGAGATTGGCGTACACACTGCCCTCTAAATCTTGCCATCGTATGTGAACCTTCTCATCCTTTAGCTGCTGCACCAGCGTTTTTAGCTGAATCACAATACCGATATCTGTTTGCCGCAAATTTATTTGTGGCATCATACGCGCTTCGAGTACCGCCGCCTTACCAAGGGCGGGGTGCAAGGTGATATCATCCACAGGTAATCGTATCGGCAAAAAACCATGATCAATTTCATGTACCAAGACAAAACGGTTATCATTGGAAGTGCTTTTTCCCCATTCGACGAATGTTTGGGCAGAAGAGCGAAACCAGCCACGTTCGTAGGTGCTATCAACTGGTTTTAGATTAAATTTCTTCAAAAAGCTTTGATTGATATCAGGAAATCGTCGTTCAATTTCCCCCCCTATAAAATAGGGCATTGTACCTAAAACAATAAGTATTAAAAGCGGAATCAATAATAAAAGTTTTTTCTTTTTCATAGAAAGTCGTTAAGCTCTATTAACTGATGTTACGCATCCTCGTTCCCGCCCCCCCCGCCATGAGCTAAAGCGCAGGACTCATAAGGCGTAAGTCGGCTAAAGCCGACTAAACCTACTCATGAGAGTTTTAGTCCCCTTTAGGGGACTTGAGCTTTCAGCCATGAGCTTTAGCTCATGGCGGGGGGAATGACAGAGCGTTGTGGAAGGCGTTGGGAACGAACGGGAGGACATAACTGATAAGCTATGCTAAAAACAAATCAAAACAACCCAATATCACGCACCCGCGTAAAAATTTGTGGAATTACTCGCCCACAAGATGCTGCTCTGGCAGCCAAACTCGGTGCCGATGCAATTGGATTGGTATTTTACCAAAAAAGTCCACGCGCCGTCACAATTGAACAAGCACAAGCCATTATTCAAGCATTACCAGCATTTGTGACAGTAGTCGGACTATTTGTTAATGCCAAACCTACCTTTATACATGGCATTTTGGCACAATTGCCACTCGATATACTGCAATTTCATGGCGAAGAATCGCCAGACGACTGCCAACAATTTGCTAAACCTTATATTAAAGCATTACGCATGCGCCCCGGCGTTGACGTGCAAGCCTTTGCAAAACGCTATGCTAATGCCAAAGCCCTACTATTAGATACATATGTACGAGGTATCAAAGGCGGCACCGGAGCAATGTTTGATTGGCAACAAGTTCCAGTGCATTTATCCAAACCCATCATCATAGCAGGTGGATTAACACCAGAGAATGTAAGTCAAGCTATCACCAGCCTAACACCTTACGCTGTTGATGTCAGCAGTGGCGTAGAATCCGCCAAAGGTATCAAAGACGCGGAAAAAATGTCCGCATTTATGAGAGGAGTCTCAATGTCTAAACCATTCACCCACAAAGAGACAAATTTACCCGACGCACACGGTCATTTTGGAGCCTACGGGGGAATTTTTGTTGCAGAAACTTTAATGCAGCCACTAGAAGAACTACGACAAGCTTATGAACACTACTTAAAAAATACGGCATTTTTAGCCGAATTGAATGACGATTTACACAACTTTGTAGGCCGCCCTTCGCCCCTATACCACGCTGCCCGCTGGTCACAACACTTGGGCGGCGCACAAATCTACCTTAAGCGCGAAGATTTAAACCACACTGGCGCCCATAAAATCAACAACACCGTCGGGCAAGCATTACTCGCCAAACGCATGGGAAAAAATCGCATTATTGCAGAAACAGGCGCCGGACAACATGGCGTGGCAACCGCCACCGTTGCGGCACGCTTTGGCATGGAATGCGTCGTCTATATGGGCGCCGAAGACGTTAAACGTCAAGCCATCAACGTCTACCGAATGCGCCTTTTGGGTGCCGAAGTTCGCACCGTAGAATCTGGCTCAAAAACCCTAAAAGATGCACTCAATGAAGCCATGCGCGACTGGGTAACTCACGTCGACAACACCTTTTATATTATTGGCACCGTTGCCGGACCACACCCCTATCCTGCGATGGTACGCGACTTTCAAGCCATCATCGGCCAAGAAACTCGCCAACAAATTCAAGTATTAGCCGGACACCTGCCCGACATCTTAATCGCCTGTGTTGGCGGAGGCTCTAATGCCATAGGCTTATTTTACCCATTTTTAAATGAACAAAATATTACCATCTACGGCGTAGAAGCCGCCGGTGAAGGCTTAAACACTGGCCACCATGCCGCCCCCTTATGTGCTGGAAAACCCGGCGTATTACATGGCAATCGGACTTACCTGATGAGCGATTCGGACGGACAAATCATTGAAACTCATTCAATTTCTGCCGGATTAGATTACCCTGGTGTCGGCCCTGAACATGCGTGGCTCAAAGATACCGGGCGCGTCAAATATGTCGCAGTCACAGACGACGAAGCCTTAGCCGCCTTTCACGACTTAACGCGACTGGAAGGCATTATGCCCGCCCTAGAATCCAGTCATGCCCTAGCCTATTGCAAAAAAATCGCGCCCACGCTAGACAAAGACAAAATTATCGTGATCAACCTATCGGGGCGCGGAGACAAAGACATTCATACCGTTGCCACGCTTGAAGGAATTCAAATATGAACCGTTTAACTACCTGTTTTGACAAACTACGCGCCCAAAAACGCACCGCCCTCATACCCTTTATCACCGCCGGTGATCCTACTCCAAACTTGACAGTACCCCTAATGCACGCCCTAGTTGATGCTGGTGCCGACGTAATTGAATTAGGAATTCCCTTCTCCGATCCGATGGCAGATGGTCCCGTGATTCAACGCGCCAGCGAACGCGCCTTAGCGGCTGGCACCAGTCTACGTGATGTTTTGAACATGGTAAAAACCTTTAGGGAACAAAACCAAACAACCCCGGTTGTCTTAATGGGCTATCTCAACCCAATAGAAATTATGGGTTACAAAAACTTTGTTAAAACCGCCAAAACTGTCAAAGTCGACGGCGTATTGACGGTAGACTTACCGCCGGAAGAAGCCAGCGAATTCTGCAAATTACTACACTCACGCGCTATCGCCCCCATCTTTCTCCTGGCGCCCACCACAACTCCAGAACGCATTAAACGCATTTGTGAACAAAGCGACGGCTATTTATATTACGTATCGCTCAAAGGCGTGACGGGCAGTGCCAAGCTTAACGTCACCTCCGTAGCCGAAAAAGTGGCAGAAATCCGTAAATACACCAAATTACCGATAGGGGTTGGATTTGGCATTAAAGATGCGGAAACAGCGGCACAAATAGCTCAAATCAGCGATGCCGTGATTGTCGGCAGCGCGATTGTGCAACTGATTGAAACTGAGCCTCAAGAAAAGTTGTTAGAAACTATACCGGCATTTTTGCGGGAATTGCGGCACGCCATTACAACAAATAATGTGTGATGATTTTATCTCGGTACAACGGATTGACGGTCCAAGACTTTATCTTGGACTCCAAAATGTCTGATGTCATGATTCTGTACTGATTCCACAATCAGGAGTGATCTTATGTCCAAGCAAATTGTTACATTCCAACAAGCATTAGAAATGGTTGAATTATTACCAGAATTTCAACAACAGAATCTGGTGAACATTATTCGACGTAGGTTAATAGCGCGTAGACAAGAATTGCTTACCAAACGCATTGAAGAAGCCAGACAAGAATATGCCAGGGGCGAAGTTAGAAGAGCAATGCCATTAAGTTAAGCAGACTTATATCACAAGGGATTTGTAAGGCTGCCGTTCCTACTCAAACAATATCACAAAAAAATGACACATTGAACGTTT
>Ga0209780_1000866_pt1 | contig 18181 bp, 16 predicted proteins | sample WorMetexBAHAMAS2_FD_187384 | JGI IMG/M metagenome (GOLD analysis project Ga0209780, IMG submission 187384) | Marine gutless worms symbiont microbial communities from Max Planck institute for Marine Microbiology, Germany - Inanidrilus exumae... | ecosystem: Host-associated > Annelida > Digestive...
ATTTTAGAGAGGTGCAAATTTCGGTTTCGGTATCGATTTCATCCGGTCTAGAACGATTACGTACACAATTCTTTACCATTTTCCATAAAACTTTGCGTACGGCTCGGAAATGTGGTCGGCTAGATGCCTGTTGACATACAATTTTAGAGATGTGCGAATTCCGATTTTGGCAGTTTCGCGATTGTGGTGGACATATTTTCCCATGGAAGAATGCCAATTTTGGCTGTTCCGAGGTTGCATTTGATAGACCCGAGTTCTTATATTTCTCTTGCACATCTCAAAACAAAGTCTGAATTACTATTTCCTCTTTCTGGCCAAAAACCAAACTGTACATCATCAACTAACTTCTCACTGATCCTTGCCTCACACACAATATGTCACCTTTACTGCATGTTTCAACAGCATAAGTGCTCTGTGGGAAGTAAACATCGTTGCCTTCATGAACATCAGCTGAAGCTCTAGTACACATTAATTTGGCCCAAAAGTACTGAAGCCTGAAAACTGCAGTTCATGCCTGTTCTTTGAAGAGTACGGTTCTATGCTGAAGCAAATAAAACTTTTACCATTGTAAAGAGTGTTGACACGATTTCGTCGCAGCTTTCCTCGACCTAGATCCATGTCACGACAGTGTGTTCTCATATAACACCAAACGATAGCAAGATTCCAAGATTAACAAACAAAAACAAAACTTAAACAGTGAAAAATATATGTATGCACAACCGTCAAAGGTCTACATCACACTAAAGATAAAAAACAGACTCGATGTACAAAACTCGTAACAAACCGGAAACGACACTAAGGGAAACCACTGCGGGTGTAAAACGAGATTTCTAAATTTGTTCAGTGATGGGTCAACATCAGAAAAGCAGATTACAATTAGTTCATAATCGTCGGTCGCTATTTTTATCGACGTTGTTCGTTACGTAGATCGACATAAGACAATGTAATGTTACGACATAAGCACTAAGTGCGATTTTTGAGGTGTACATCTGATCAAGTGCTAGTTTTTAAAATAATTTTTAATGCAATTATTATAGTAATATTTTTATGCATCTGTATGTGATTACTGGCCGCCTAATGGGCCAGTATTATTTTGCACGCTGACGTCTGTAACGCTGCGCGCGTGTGGGCCAGCCGGCCGCCGGATAAGTGGTAATGCGGCCTGGTAACGCAACCGACAGTCAATATATTAGACGATCGATGCGCCACCGGCCGGCACGTGGGTGGTCGGGCGGCCGACACAATACGGGCCAGTGCGGTTACGTCCAGTTAGGGCGACACCATGGTCTGTCATTATTTCTCGGATACAGAGGCCTTTGATGCCTGCTTCCGTTTTCTCCATGTGATGTGATGTGATGATATGCTATTTCATAACGAAGTGAGATCATAGCATAATTACCTTCTACGTCACAGCTGTCTGGGTATAACAGAAGGTATACTGTGGTGAAAACAACTTGATGGGTGAGACTGTACGAACGACAAATCTATATTAGACGTCGATGGACGTCGATGGAGAATAATTTCGCCTCAGATTCTGCTTCTGCAAACATTGTTTGCATTAATAAATTACAGATAAACGTTGATACAGCAATGCCAATAATTGCGCACTAACATCATGAAATGATAATACCGACTAGATATTTATCATGTTTTTGGTTCACCTTGATACTATCATTCTAAATCAAGTACTAAGGTCAAGATCACAGGTTAATGTTCACGGTCACAGGAGAAAAGCAGGTATCAGCAACCACAAGGATGGTCGATCATAGCCGAAAAACAGACCTGAATTGAAAACTGTGCGTGATATGCCACTCATGCGCAAATTTTCAACGTCAAACACCCCAGATAAACATATGTGGTCAGTGTGTCTCGCCTGAGGGCAGTCTAATAATTAATTATTACTGGCCTGCCTACATATAAAGTAGGGGGCAGTATTGTTTTGCTCTCTAGCGTCTGTCTTCTGTAATACTCCATGGCGTGCTATAATTAGACTGGACGCGGCTTCACCCGCGCAGGCCAGACGAAGACGTCATGCCGTCTCCAGTCTAATTATAGCTGGCGGGCCAGTAGTGTTACGTCCCGTTAGGGCGACACCTTGTTTTTATCAAGTGTATTGCCGTTGGCAGGTCACGTAAGTCACTTAGTGTACAATAAACTTGAATAAAGTCCAGTAAATGATTCCAATAGTTTGCACCAGGACAGGTATTCGCATTCGCATATACAAGCACTTTTGCACCAATTATCACTCAGGACTAAAAAGCCAACTTGCTAAACACGCTCACCTAGAAAGCTTCCACTGATCATGCGAGTGTGTGGGTGTGCAATAAACAACATATAACACTCGTTTTTATTGGTTGCAGAACTACAAGGTAACCACAAATCTGATGAACTCAAAAAACCTATTTCCCAAAATCAGCACTTAGCACAGCATGGCATAAGAGTTATTATCAGACAACCTTGCCCTTAACTCATCCCGCGTCCATCAACTGGGCTACACACTGACGGCAATGCTGCCTGCCGTCAGCTGCTGCTGCCACGTCTTCTCAGCTGAGTTTCATATCAGTACTAATCAACATAAAGTATTATTAAACAAATATTAATAAATATTATTAATGGGAAACGTAATAAACCGTGCACATATCCAGGCAAATAATCAGGGCCACTGGAAATTCCAAGGAATCCATCATTCCCTGAAACCCCTGACACGAATTCAAGATTTCCCAAAATTCTTCTCTGTGGATTCTGACTGTTCTCATATTACATACAACTCGAGTGACACTTGACATTTTTGACGGCCGACATTGACGTCCGACAACGTTGGTTCACGTGTTGTGGGCTGTGTGCTAAAGGGAGGTTTCATTTTGAAAACGGGAATTCCTGGTGGCCCTGGCAAAAATGCAGACTTCTTAGATACCTTCTAGATACATCAATCAATCAATCACACAGGTTCCGTTTTGGCAACAACACGAGTCACAAACAAACTAAAAGAATACTGATTCAAGCTAAACTTTAAGATATACCCTAATATGACTGTTTTCAGTACAAGGACTTACATATAAATACATTTGGTCACTGGCAAGCAGGTTTTTCAAAAACTCCACATAAAAACCAAAAAACTGTGAAAAACTACAAAGAAATGCTGGCTATGAAACATTTCTGAAAAGCAAATTACTTCTGATTAGAAAAAGTGCAAGCAAACATAAATTACCCATAACCTATTTTGGCAAAATCTGATAAGACATAGGCCTACCTTGGTATCTGGGAGGCACAATCTCTGTAGACTCTAGTTGTGACAAAGATGTTATGAGGCAAATCTGTGAGAAGAATTGTGAGAAAATTAAAGGAGTGGAGTGCAGACGACAGAAGTAAGAAGACAAAAGTGTGTCTGTATCAATCTCCCATTCAATCACTTTTGTTGTAATTCTGAAACGTGCACACTAAAAGAAGAGCACAAGTTGAAACTGACGGTGTTTGAAATGTCAGTCTTGGGGAAGATTTTAGGGTTTACACAACAGTATTGTAGTCAAGACCAGCAGTGCCAAGACCAAGACCAAGACCAAGACCAGCTCTCTGGAGACCCATGACTAAGACCAAAACCAGCTCATTCAAGAATAAGACCAAGACCGGCAAACGAAACACAAAACAAATACACTTTGCTCACAATAACAGTCAGTTTCATGAACATTGTAAAACAACCATCACAAGTCTGTTATACATTTCACAATTGGCATTAAATTCAAAAAATTGCACTCTGTTATTAAGTTGTCCAAAAAGGTTGATAATTTTACGATGCATACACGTACATACTAAAAAATTATTGATGGTAGTGAAAACAGCTGAGATCAATCCTTTGAGACCGAGACCAAGACCAAGACCAAGACCACAAGTGCCAAGACCAAGACCGCAGAATTCCAGTCTCGAGACCAAGTCCGCGGTCTCAAGGACTACATCACTGTTAAATAATGAGACAGAAGGTGGAATGTGGACACAGTGAAGGCACTGGAAAAATATTACTTTAGTAAACTCCTACGAAACAGATGGTATATACTGGCCATGTGTCTTGTATGTCAGCTAAAAGATTACTGTACATTGCACTGTATGGATGCATTGATGAATCTCAGACCAGAAGACCTATGAAGAAGTGGTTCGACAACGTCAAATAAGATTGTGGAATATAAACTTAACTGAGCTGGAAGCTACTCGACTTGTTGAAAACAGACTTTGCTGGAGGGAATCTGTACGACACTTGAGCTGCCGGCACGCAAGGACTTTGTCATCATCACACAGGGTTATTATAAGTAAGTAGCCTTTTATTATGTCAAGTCACGTCTCGTTAGGTCATATCCACACCAGTCCTGTTCCCTCTTAGTGAAAGTACTAACTATCGACAAGACTGCATACCCTACCATACTGCAAAAAGTTGTTTTAATTATTCGTGTCACTGACTGTGTTAACTTTAATGATACCATACCATATAACCATAATAACAGTAGCAGCAACAGTATTGGTAATAATAATAATAATAATAATAATAATAATAATAATAAAGCATTTCTATCTTGCTATGATGCTCTAACTGTTGTCGGTGGTTGCAGGTCAGATCACATCATTATTGAATGATATAGCGGGCCGTATCAAACAGATATGTCTTAAGCCGAGATCAGTGAAGGACTTTCATCGCGTGACAAGGCTGCAATATTTCAACCAATAATAGCTACACTTTAGCCATTTTGAAATGATAAGGCCAAGAATAATAAGTTTTAGTTTAACATTATGGTATCACAATCGCAGGCCTGGAATACTAAGCCTTCATTCTAGACTGTCACATTCGTTCAACCGTACTAAGGCCAAGTATCGTGAATCCTTGTTTCATCACGTTGGCAGTAGCTTCGCACAGCAGAAGACGACTGGTGTTCACGTTCATTATTTCTCCTGCACATGCACGTCACCATTAGTTAGTTTACAGGTAAGCAAAACATAAATACCTTGTAGTGCCGTGCTATATACCGTGCCACACTAAATAATATGAAGATGGTACGTTGGGTCACTTTATCTTTCGCTAAAACCAAAGTCTAAAACCTTAGTCCAAAACTAAAAGTCCGGTTTAAGACCTAATTAATGCAAAACGCGAAGCGACGCTAAACTTTGGTTTGAGACCAAAGTTTAAAACCAAACTTACAGCTTAAACCAAAGTTTAAGACCAGAGTGTGGTCTAAAACCGAACTTAATCTGAGCAATCCGGTCTCAAACCAAACCGTCATAATGCATTTAGATAGGCAATTATCACTAATCTCTTAGAGTTAAGACTTTGGTCTAAAACCAAATCACTTTATCTTTCGCTTAATCTGAACTCGGTCTAAAACCAGATTAAGCTTCAGTTTTAGACTAAGGTTTTAGACTTCGGTTTTAGCGAAAGATAAAGTGACCCATTATCACTCCATGGGCGTTTTTGATATAGCGTAAATGGGGAGGTGTGTCTGACTTCTTTCTGTACCAAATGCAGTAACTCACACATCAAGGAAAAGTGTACTAATTATCACATTACTCCATAAAGCTAACTTGTGGACAGTTTTGTGTGCCAGCTAAAGACACGAGCAAAACCAAACTTTATGAGAAACACTACCTCCCAGATACTGTTCTCAAACCAACATATGATGGCTCAATCACATTACCTATAAATATTTATCCTCATCACTTCTTAATTTTGTGCAGCAAGACTAAGCTGCCTGCATTATAACCAGCATAAATGAAAAGATTTCTGTTAGTACTACTAAAAAGAACCTATGTAATGGCATAACGACGTATCTGCCCAAAAAACTCCAACTTCATTCTACAGCTGGTATGTATTGCTACCGCTCCTTCAGCTCTTCAGCACTGATGGCAACATGAAAGACATCTCACATGTAAAAACCAATTATCCCAAAGGTTTGCTGTCACAACAAATGTACCACACACAACAGCCCACCCATCAGTGTCAACTGTACCAACTTCTTTAGTATCTGATATGGTGCTATGACTGCCAGAGAAGCAAAACATCCACAGTCGCAAAATAAAGAGAACTTGCAAATGTGGTCATTTTCCAATAAACTGCTGGGTCCATATGTATGCATATAATCATGACATGGTGACCATTTCCCAGACAGCAAAATTCCCCGACTTGTCACCAGCAGCGGCAACAGAGACGACCAACTCACTAGCACTGACTGTTAGTGAATGGCAGCTAAAATCAGTTTTTAAGATCATAAGAATGACACTCATCATCAACTACTGAAATTCTGAACTAAAGCCATTCTCCAGCACTCATACTTTAATACTTTTCCCTGAACTTTCACTGACTTTATGTCAAATCCCTGATTTTTCTGACCTAACCCTCTAATTCTGTGACTTGTTCAAATTCGCCAGCCTAGTGGTCACCTTGACTCAAAAGGGTCAATGAGCGGTCATGAAGTCCTTACCAGTCGATCGATCCTTCTCAACGACGTAGCATTCATCGTAGAACTCGGTAAACGTCGTCGCCAGCTCATACAGATAATCACACAGCGTGTGCGGCGTGAGGTCTGCGACGCAGCGGTCGATTATTTCTGGAAACCTGAGAACCAGCTTGGCAAGTTTCCACTCCTTTGCATTGTCCAACTCTATGGTAGTGCAGCTGGCTGCTGACTGGATTTGCACTGAGCTTACATTTGCTGTCCTTGAAATGGATCTGATACACAAAATTGCATATAGAAAAACATCGGTCAAATTTAACTACCTCTTATTACTGGCCCGACTATACAGAGTGTAAAGGGCCAGACTAGTAATGCACTCTGGCGTCGTCGTCTGTAACACTCATGGAGCTATAATTAGACTGGAGATGGCTTCACACAACAGGCCAGGTGACAGTAACTTCCTCGTAGCTAAACAAAACATGCAGTTACTTGACACATACACAGCAAAACATGCTAACAGATGACACGTGCAATAACAACCTTGTGCATCAGCCTAATAGCTACCGACTGCTTACAACTCTGAAACTCACTTCACATGCCTCTGGTTCACTAATGACTTGTTTTTATCGACTGACTAAATATGTTAACACAAAGGCAAATTTACCGTATTCGCATGTATGCATACTGTAGGTAGACGGCCGTGTTACCGCGATCATCCAACATCTGTCAATCACAGCATCACTCTTAGTTTTTTTGTCTATTTGGCTTGCTTTTCCCGGCGTACAGTTATTCTATGTTTTAAAAACAAAAACTGTAAAAGCCGCTGCTTTAAAACAGCAAATATCAAAATTTTATCAGCAAATTCAGAAGCCAGCCTTCACATTTTATTTCAGTCAGCAGCCTGTCATAAATGTAAAAGCTAGCTTACTTTGCGGTTTTATTACGTAAAATAATAAGCGATAGTTTATGGGTGGCAGAGTAAATTTCATTGGGCCAATGTCATCATAACGCCATATTTCCTCGACAATCATTCAACCCATTGCTGAGATATTGCAAGCGGTTTAATGGTTTTCAAATGGTAGCCGTCCACCATCTTGGCATGCTTTGGTTGGTTGTCATGCAGTGCTATTTTTAGTAGCATGTCAACATGTGCGCTTCGAGCCGAATACCGTATTGTGGGCATTCCACAAAATACAGCCATCTAGTTGGAGTTATGTTGCATTCCCGTGATATTAATGCCTAGCCATCAGTAAACGCATAGATCACAAGTTCACGCAGAATACCGCATAAGACCAATAATGACTTCAACAATATATCGCAAAAATGGAACTAAATTTTGTACTGTACAAGATGAAGCAATGCAAACATAGTACATAGATAAATTACTTTTATATGTGCACGATAATACATGATGAACCAATAATTGTTTTGATTAATGTGGCATTCGGAGAATTGCAACATAAATGCCAAGATACGATCAAAAATATAAAGCTGAAAGTCACTTTTAACAACAAGAATGCACAAAGTTACTATTATTAAGAGATGACAAATGAAATAACCAAAAAATAAGCATGATAAAACCGTAGAAAAACAAACCTTGTCGAAAGAGAAAACATAGTCATTGATCCTGTTGTGAGATAGGTCTGCATACTTTATACAGCCATAAGCCACCGCCTCTTCAGCTGCTGTCAACTCCTCAGTGGTCAGAACCTACAATACGCATTTATTTATCTCTGGTTGTGGCAGCTGCAGTGATCAGACAATTATTACTGCTACTTTTAGTTTAGTCGATGTTCTTTTCTGGAGTTACTTCAGTTGTGAATTATCATTCCGCTTCAGTACACCATCACTGTGGGTATTTTACTTACGTTACGGTACAAATGTGCTCCAATAAGTGAAATAAGCAAAAACTCGCACAGCTTCTCTTATGCTAGAAATTATTGGACATGCAATTTTTCAGACGCCTAATAGAGTTTACCAGGTCAAATTTCTGTGACTAATGTGGATTATGCAAAAACACACGGCAGGGGTCTGGGGCAGATCCCGCAGAAACTAAGAAATGTATAAATAAGAATGCTTGCATTTCCCAAGACATATGGTCAAATGTTATAACAACTGTAATTAAAAGTATTTTTGAAAGAAACTTTTTTGTGCAAACTGTATATTCTGGATAATCACTATAAATGTTAGTTGCAGTAGAAGCATGAGTGCTTATGACAACTACACATATAACCACAGAACAGTCCTCATATCGTCACGTCTCACCTTATCACGTCCTTTGTCAATTAACTTCTGTTCTGATCGACGGACTCCTTCGTTGAGCAGGTCGACAAGTCGAACCGTTTCTCCAGACCGAGTCTTGAACTTCTTCCTAAAACCGTCAGCAATGTCTCAGTTGATTGGTGCTTAATGGCACTTACAAGATGAACAGGTTGTATGCTGCCATATGTACAGTCAAAATAATGACAGCGATGCAACTAATGAACACAACATCACCAACACGTCATCAGCAATGTTTCAACAGCCAACCTCTTGGTAAACCTGGGTCAGCCTCTCAGCCTTCTTACTCCACTTATTTTGGAAGAGAATCCCTGGAATAAGTGGTACAGGTTTTAAAGGACACGAAGCCCTCTCGTCATCACACCATCAACGTCAAAGTACTGAAAGAAAACTAATAAAGAAATATAACGACAACAAATACACTGTGTGTAGGCGGGCCAGTAAAAATCAAACCAACCCTGGTTCAGTTGCCTATTTATAACCTCACTGTCTGTGGTTTGCAGACGAGCTATTCAGCGACAGTACACATTTAAAACAGAGTGAACAGCTTAGTGACGGACGGTACTAACTTGTCTTCACCAAGCACGACTCCAAAGCCGACATGTTCAACTCGCGTCACCGCTGGATCATACCAACCAGCCTTTGCTGCAGCGAGGAACACGCTGTTGAGATGGATAGACTACAGACACCAACAGACATGCAGACACCGAATACACACGGCACATTAGGCTGGCTTTACTGAACCTGGGGCCCGATTTACAAAATATCTTACGACAAACTTACGAAAAACTTAGGATAAAGTGTCACTTAGGAAAATCTTAAGATAAACTTAGGATGAACTTATGCAAAACTTAAGATCAACTTAATAAGGAAATTGCCATTTGTGAAAAATAACCCAACATTTATTCACAGAATTGTCTGCACATATATAGAAAGAACTTAGTAAGTTATAAAATTCCGTTTTTACATGTAAAAATCTATGAAAATCTCAACTTTATAACTTAAGATAAACTTAAGATAAACTTAGGGAAAAACTTATGATAAACTTAGGATTTTTCCTAAGATTTTTTGTAAATCGTCCCCCTGTAATATATATTCACAGCCTTGGAGAAAGGTGAGCATGACATTAGCACAGCAATGGGCTGTTAAGAACGGTTGTTATCCAAACATGCCGATAGGCAGGTTGTAGTTATTGTATCGTTTACTGTTTGTTTATTTTTTGCATGTATGTACAATTACAGATTTCCCTGCCAAGGATAAAGCTAGCAACGTTAAATTTTGTGACAGTTCATCAGCGTCCAAGGCATGGAATCACGCATTTTTGTGAACGTGGCTCCCCTAGAAACCAAAATCGGCCGACGAATCGGACAGTGTGTGTGAACTATAAATAATACTGGAAGCAGCCTAGCCTAGCCTGCAGGCCTAGGCTGACTGAAGTCAAAGCAACATTCTGCTTATAGTACCGTAGAGATGCACCAACGTAAACGTAATGCTAGGGATGTGCCATTCGTGGAATATCACGCAGCGTGTGGATGTAAGATCGGCATGTGTGGATAGAGGTCAGCCCCCACTGACGTACTTGTTACTTACTGGCTCTTGATGGACGGCCATATTATATGTGGTACAGTGATAACAGGACTGGTTACCTGTCCTAATAATTAAATATTTACCTGTCCCTGGTCGACGACATAGAAGATCATATCGGCATGTTCCTCCTTCAGACGATGACGCAAAGCGGCCATGTCAGATGTGTCGTAGGTAAACCCACCGTCAGACTTGACTACTGTAAGTGGCACATTCATGCCTGGAGGCCAACATATCTTACGACCTTCATCCACTTCCAGCATGTCTACACAAGTAGTAGCAACAATTCACAGCTGCATTTCTATCACCTTCTATCCTTCCTTGATCTACTTACAAAACTGCATGCTAATGATCATCAACACAAGCATACACTTTTGAAAATACACAATATTCCAGCAAAGTTAAGGCAAGGACAAGTTAATCTAGTTCTTGGTGCCATACTTGCAACATCACATCAGCTACAAACAGTTTAAACAGATGATGAGAACACTTCTGTCTGGAGCTGGTGACAACAATACACTGCAACTGTTTGCACTTATTTGTGTCTTTGAAATAGTATTAAATAGTTAATTTTCACCAATTTAACAGCTATTGTTAATGTACACCTGTGTTTGCTGGCGGTTCTGAGGAGTTACCGATGTAAACATATTGAGGCTGGAAGTTGGAATCACTCAGTGGGCTTCTTCAACCACAAATGAAACAAGGTGTCGCCCTAACGGGACGTAACTGTACTGGCCCACCGTGCACCCGGCAGCCTACCCGGCGGCGGACGACCGCCTACATGCCCGGCGGCTGGCCTGCCCATCGGCAGCATTACAGATGACGACAGACACCAGTGAGCAAAACAATACGGGCCATTAGGCGGGCCAGTAATAAAATAACAAATGCTCAGAAATTTAAGCTAACATACACTTTTGAAGATGCCATATTTCATTTAAGCTGATATACGGTTAAATCAAAACAACAATAACAGTATAAGTGTTTACACGACAAGTCTTTCTAAATGACACTAAAACATAACTGAATTCAAAGATAAGTTCTGAGTAGCATATAAACAGATGCAGTGCAAACGACCTTTCTGTTCCAGCTCCTGTACAACACTTGTCATCATTTCTTGATAAAATGACTCACCACGATCCACCAAGTTGTCAATGTTGAGCCTCTTGTAGACCACGGAGAATTCTGACGACAAGATGATTGCATAGACGAATTACAAATTATCAACAAGAACGACAAAACTGTCGAACAAGCATGATGTCCAAACATCCAAAACAACATTTTCCCTTTCACTTAGGTAACTGCAATATCTGGATTACCACAGACCGATTGAGTGTTGAAATACTTAAGTCTATATTTTAAAAAACATGGCGTGGTTTTTAACATTTAAACTTAAACATTTTAAATGCTGTAATCAACTTGAACTTCTGAGGCAGTTTTTTTTGAAATCAAGGTAATTAAACTTTAGACAGCAGCACTGCTTTCTGTCAGTCGGTGAGGTAATATGTCATCTATATGCTGGACTAACACAGCAGCACATTTAGCAGCCATGACTAATTTATCAGATAATTCATACCCAGCAGTGCAGTAATGCATAAATGTCTGCCAGGGTCAAAGAGATAAGTGGACTCACGATGAAATGAAACAGGAGAAAGAAAGAATACCGCGGCGAGATTCATCACAGATCAGTGTCCACGCTTTCACATAGTCTGGCTCGTAGTTCTGTAGCTTAACAACAGCCGAGTACGCACGCTTCTTGAAATCATCGTCAGAGTCAAACCGCACTTTTGACTCCTGAAAACAACATTCACTCAATAATGATAACCTCAACACGCTGAACACAGACTGTGACTCAGACCAGATTTTGTATTTTTCAGTTCTTCTTTGTTAATTTTCCATTATGATTCCATACAGCTGACTAACCTGGTTACTTCATGCATATGTAGATGTATGGTACCATATTGTACCATCATCATTATTGACAATTATGACCAGAACATTACAGGTCAGAGTGACATGACATATCTCAGTGGCTGCCATAATTAACACAAACTATCTAAAATGAGATCTGTTTAACACTACAGTCAAGCAAGTTAACATGAGATCAATATGCCCTACAATGATGTCATTACCTTGTAAAAACTTTGTAGGTCTCCAATCGGAGGTGATATTGTGCGATAGTCGGGATATTTGTCCTGTAAATGAGTGATCAACATTCCAAACTGGGTGCCCCAGTCACCAAGATGGTTCAGCTTCAGCACGTCGTGACCCATGAACAACATCAAGTTCGATACGCTCTCACCTATTATTGTAGACCTGTCAATTATCCACACACGGAGTCCAGTATTGGTGGCAGTACAAAGTGCAAATAAGACAAGAGCAACAACTAAACATCAGAACTAACCCACAGATGTTTCATATGCTTTTCTTATGCAACACTAAATGAAGACAAAGTTCAACGACTGTCTGCAATACAAACATTGGCAAAAAGCGTAGAAAAGATGTAAAGGGAAGTTAGCAAGCGGAGGTCAAATGAATACAGTCCAGTGAGTGATTGGGGATACGAAGGGCATAATACTAAATAGACAAATAAAAATTTATACCAGTTACTCCTCAAGATCAAGGAGCAACCAATGCTCACCGTGAAAATAACCTATAAACTGGCACATTTGAGACTGGGCCTGACACACACCTTCTCTATGTACCTCTTACAACCAACTAGAAGTGCTGCTGCATAAATGACTGGTCCAGCTGCTAATCAACCGTCATACCTGAGATGACCAACGTGCATTTCCTTGGCTATGTTTGGCGACGACATGTCAATGACAACACGCCGTCTTGGTCCAGACCGCGGCGGCCGAACACCTTTCTGCAATAACTCGGAGATCTGATGCGAGACAAAGTCCTTCTGTAAGTGCACGTTAATAAACCCTGCACCAGCCATCTCCACCTGCATTGAAGTCCACATTAACATCAGTGGGTCAATACTCGTAGGACTTGTCCAACTGAAACTGCCGCTTACAATGTTACTCTCTGATTTTGTTACTCTCTGATTTTACCTTGTCTGTTCTATTCCCATCATATGTTAATAATAATGCTAATAATTTATGCTATTTAAGTAGGAACAGACAGATAAAAAATAACAAAACAATGTAAATTTTAAAAAAAATTATAATAAAATTTTTTTAAAATAAACTTATTGCTGCATCAAACAATCAAAGTCAGAATTCATTTACAGTTTAAAACCTTCTTCCGCAATCTATGAACCAAAATCACACAACGTTTAATTAAATCCATCAACGAGAAACTGAACAACTAGCTTATTGATTAATGGACAAATAGAAATATTATGACACAGGTCTTTGAAGTGAGTTCGGAAGCTAATGAAAACAACACCAGCAGTAACTGCACTTAAAATGAGAACTCAACATTATATGGAATACTTTCTTTCTGCACTGTCAACAAGTGCTTTATAAACAGATGTAGAATTGAATATGATGATGAGTCAAACCTTGCCAATAAGTTCACATGCCGGCAAGTTGTCTATGATCTTCTGAGCAACTTCGCGGGGATTTACTTTCTTCTCTTCTTTCTTCAGCAGCTGTACATTTCACACATCAAACACAAAAAGAACTACAAAGGACAAACACTCACACACATACACCCAGATTACGTCATCCATCAAACCATTCAGTTCCTTGACAGACCTCACTTCTCAGTTCTCACAAACTCCAACATCAGAATGCCACTCTGAAACAAAACATGGCTGAGACCAGCCTTGATCACTGATAACACCTTTTGTTGCCAGATCTGTATTTCACTAACACTCAATCAGCTACTGAGTTCATCAGCCCCAGGAATGGTATCGAACAGACACGGAGAGTTGCTGTTTGCAGGAGGGTTCAAAGTAATTACACCGTAAAAAAACGAAAGATCGTCCACAAATCACACAAAACGCATAATAAATGCAATTACAACTCAGTCTCATGTTACACTGCTTATAAATCATGCTGCTAGAATGCATTTAACAATTGAGAATCATGATGCACTACTTGTAAATCAGAGAAAACATAGACAGTCATGCACAGATTTGCAAACATGAACTCACGTCAATTTCACAGCTGTTTCCTATTTGTACTCAAAGTTCGCTGGTTGCCGTTTGATGCCGATGCATAATTTGTGCAAAATTTCATGTTGCTGCTGTACAGATGCATTTTCTGATAAATCACTGACTAAACTTTGTCTTTCATCATCAGCTAACTGACTCCTGTAGGAACGACCATTGCTACCTTTGCATCAAACTCTTCACAATGCCAGCACCCGAAGCTTTCATACAGCAAAACATTGTGAACAGAATAGACTATTGGAACAACCTGAGCAATATTCATGGCATTATTACACTGGTAATCACCGAACTTTTCCTGTGCTGCTGGTGTGACCACAACAGCAACAGAGACATCAGGGAATGCCGAGTGGATGCCGCGTTCAAAGACGGACGTCAATGTTGTCACCAGGTTCACCATATGATCATCATGTGATGCTTTCTCGTTCTCAGCCGCAATGCTCTGTAACAGTCAAACAAATTTGCAGATAACAATGTCAAAATGTAAATAAATTCACACGCTCAAGACAAAGAAAGTGTTTAAAAATTAATGTTAATAACAACCCCACAGGCACACACCATTTTCTAGGTGAAGCTGGGTTGGTTGCCAGCTCAATCCTGATGGGTGACTGGCACAATATTTTTGGCTGTGACCAGATGACTCACCAACTGCCAGCAAAAGAAAACACTCAGTGGACCAAATCCTTTCCTTATCTACAAACCAAGTCTGCAATCGCAGACATCAGCTTGGCCCCCACTCTGACAAACTCAGCCAAACATAACATTGATTGATGTCTGACTGGTGCTGCTACATGGCAAACTCAATAAAACAGAGTAGTCTGATTCTGGCCTGTTGGCCCCATGACGTCGTGCATAAAACTGGAAGAACGTAACGTATTGCATTGTCATCAGCAGAGGGCCCAGCCATGGCCACAGATAACATATACAAAAAAATTTTATGAAATTTAGATATGTGGAGATATATGACCAGACAGACAGACGGATAGGGACATACAGACACATTGATTGCAATACTCTGCATCTACACAGGGGCGAAGTAATGATTACTACGGGAAAGGATGCCACTCTGATGGCTGTTACCTATGCTCTGAAAACAACATACAGACATTAAATCATTCTAATGGCTGTTGTGCTGGCTTATCTCTGTAGTCTAAGGTCTTCACAAACTGGGGGTTAAATATGCGGCATTTTTCATGTCACATGCCCTTTCTGGTGCCAGACAAGAGTGTCAAAGCACCAAATGTGATAATACTGAAAAAAATAGTATGGCCCGGGAAACAGCAGAAAATTTCTTTCAGTTTTGTTTGAAACACTAGAAGCATAACACTAACTGAAATGACAATGTCACAGACCCGCTTGAGGTGTGTAATTTGATACTTGAGTTTGCTATTCTCCACAAGCAGTCGCTCTACTTCCGGGTTCACAGTATCAGTTGTCAATGCACCGCTGCCATTTTCAATCTCCATTATACTTGCCTCCAGACGCTGGATCTCTGCCTCCTACCAGTAAACACAATCACAGAAAATTTTTTAGATATGTGGAGATATATGACCAGACAGACAGACGGATAGGGACATACAGACACATTGATTGCAATACTCTGCAAAACTCTGCAGAGTTATAGCAAATGCAGCACTGTATTCGCAGCTACCAGCACACAGCTACCAGGCACAGGCGAAAAATAATCCTAGATCTAAATGGAAATTACTTCTCTCTTCAGATCCACAAAATCTAATCATTTCTCCATGTCTACCTCTTCCCAAAATTTTCTTTCTAAGTCATCCTGCTGACAGAATGACATAATAACAAACAAAATAATGGCTATGACTGCATTTTCGGCTTCAACAATGAGGATAAACTAGGTTTATTAAACAATAAACATCAAACCTTTAATTTAAAAAAACATCCAATCTAACTTGTTTGTACACTGATCAGGCATCACTGACTCAGGACTATGGTTAGAATTAAGTTCAGAGTTAAACCTTGTTGCTGCTTCTTGCTGCCTTCAAAGCGGTGTATTAACTAGTGACACAATCCTCCTATTTATCATAACTCACCGGATAACTCACCAGACAGAGCCTCACCAGAAGACAACAGATAAGCCACTAGGGCCTTGAGACATCTCCAAATACAGACCCATCTTTGTGTATGTCTCAATTTGTCCAAGTTCCTTTGGAAGGCACTGACTGATGAGGCCAATATTGCTTGTGCATTGAAACTGTTTCATGTGTTGATAATACGACCAGAGAAAAAGTACTGTCATAGAACTCTGTTGAATCGGTTCTTCTGTAACTTGTAAGCATGACCTCGTGTTCTGGTATTAACGTCAAACTGAAAGGATTCAAATTTCACATTAGTAAAATCACAGATTATTTCGAACACTTCAATGAGATCTGAAGGAATTCTCCTTTCTTCGAGAGTCCATAAATTAAGACGGCTAAGACTACATATGGCAAGTCCCTGAGCTCTGGAATCATTCTGGTAAACCTGTGCTGGATTCTTTCCAGATCTTTATCTTTCTGGTAGTGTGGGCTCCAAGCAGCTGAGCAGAACTCCACGTGGTTTGACAGCAGACTTTTACAATCTCAACCAAGATCATTACTGGCTCTACTGTATGCTGACGTGTACTGCTGAGATACCTTCAAATCTTGAGAGATTATTACACCAAGATCTTTTTTCTTCACTGCTTTTCGTAAACGGTTAACCACCAAAAGAGCAGTCGTAGGGTTTAGAGTACAAGTGAATGGATAAATGGTTTTATCCTGCACAAGCATGATGATGCAACACGTGAGGACACGCCCCCCACATCCACAAAACCAAAAAAAACTCCTAAAATCGTTAGACTGTACAGCGTACTATTCCGAGCGCAGCATTAACTCACTTTTTCACTCGTAATGATGCTAGATACTCACGGTATTCTCTGCATGCTGCATAAGCTTGATAATTTCTGCTTCGACACTGGCCATTATTGTTTACAATCGATCGCTATAGCTTCAGCTAATCGTCGGGAGGCACCCGAGAGTAAGTGACCACCGTCTTTTGTTAGCGAACAACTCAACTCAACTCAACAATCCACGTCGAAAGGTGGCTCACAAGAAGAAAGAAGCTCTTACAAGAGCTTAATCACATCCCCGATTCTTAAAATAACAGTCAAGTCGCTTTTAAATGTTGATAACGTACCACAGTGCAGTAATGACTCAGGCAATCTATTCCACCCACGTTCACGTTCGCCATACCGGTATGCTATCGGCTACCGCCCGTCCGTCTGTCGTCTGGCGTCCGTTTGTCTGTTACGTTTGTGCGCCTTAGTCAGCCGGTTGAAATTTTTGACAATATTTCTACGCCGTAAACCTTGGCCATCCGCTGTCATTCACGGAAAATTTTACGGAGATCGTCCCAAGGGAACCCTCTATCTCGGGTTTGAACTTTAAATCCAAGAGGGGTAGGCAAATACCGCGATCTTGGACCTATGGCAGGCTATATCTCGAAAACGGTGCAAAATATGAAGTAAGTTTGTATTCACTAATAGGAAGTTGTATATGAGCTTTCGATTGGTGACCTCGACAGAAATTTAGCCCAAAGAATCTAGTTTCTAACAATATATCACTTATGGCGATATTCGCAGGGAATCACCCCCAGCGAGGGCGTTAAAATGACGAACTTCGATTGTGATGTAGCATTTCAGTTGCTTCCTGAGAGCGTGGCGTCTATTTATAGCCTGTGCTTGTGCATTAACCTAGGAGGTTAGAATATATAACACTGGAGTGAC
>Ga0209780_1000867_pt1 | contig 18175 bp, 11 predicted proteins | sample WorMetexBAHAMAS2_FD_187384 | JGI IMG/M metagenome (GOLD analysis project Ga0209780, IMG submission 187384) | Marine gutless worms symbiont microbial communities from Max Planck institute for Marine Microbiology, Germany - Inanidrilus exumae... | ecosystem: Host-associated > Annelida > Digestive...
TGACAGAAAGGAGTTTATATTTGATACGTTCATTTATTCTGAGCCAGTGAAGAGATCTAAGAACAGGAGTGATGTGACAAGATTTTGGGGTTCTGGTGACAGCACGAGCAAGAGAATTCTGGACGTGCTAGAGAGGTGTGTTAAAATCTGCAAATTGACAAACTACTCCCTAATGGGCGTGGTCACGGTCTCACGACTTGTTTTAATTTTGGAGCTCCAGTCATAGCTTTGGAATCGATGAGACTAGGCACTTCAAAATTTTGTATGTTTATTGATACTGAGCTGTGCTATTGCAAGTGTGATAGCTTACCCCTAAAGGGGATGTGTACGGGGTCATGTGAACTCTTTAAATTTTGGGAAATGAGTGATAATATCTCGGAAATGGCGCAAGACACACATGGCTGATAGACTAATAGGAAATCGTATGTGGCTTATCGAATGGCACCATTACTGGTGATCTTGAATGACCCTGAAGTCCACTTTTGTTGTTTGAAACTTTACTAACTCCCATACCTTGGGAAATATAGCATATATTATGTACAGTATGTTTACAGATGAATCGGATCATGCACAGGGCTTGCAATTTCAGTTGTCTTTTCAAAAATAAAGGACTTCTCAAGGTCACAGCCGGTTATGTACACTGTAAATGTGGTAATATTTCAGAAACGGTACAAGATGGAGTCATCGTTACTACAGACCACTAATGGAAAGTGATATGTGGCTTACTGAATATGTGCAATTCCGATGACCTTGAGTGACCTTCATGGTCATTCACCTATTGAAGTCTTTTCAAATGTGATTTTTCTTATAGCTGTGCAGCAGTTGATAAGATTTGAACTGACATAGTGCGTTATGTTTTGCCTCTGTGCTAGCAGAGCTTCTTGTGGCGAACTGTTTATATTTTGAATTGTTGAACTGCAAGGCTTTCTCAAGACTTATTGATTGTCAGATACATGCGTAACATTGATTCAGTACGGTATATGGCCAGAGTGTGTTTGAATGGATGTCACATGCTGTGCTGTGCAGGAATCAGTCAGAGATGTCACATACATGTCGAGGTACCATCAATCTTGCCAATTCTCTGATCCATACGGGAGATTCATGCAACATTGTCATCTCTCATGGTGGAACTCGTACTTTTCACCTGAAGGCCACCTCGGAAGTCGAACGACAGCGCTGGGTTACCTCTCTTGAGCTGTCCAAAGCTCGTGCTATTTCCATAGCTGAGTCAGGTACAATATGGTGTCACTGCTGTTTATACCTGTTTCTGGCACTTTAAAAGTCGGTGCATTGTTATATGATAATAGATATTCCTCCAATTTATACGTTCGTTGGCCATTTTCCAAACGAACCTTGATGCCTCCGGTTGTTCCAGAAGAGAACGTTTGCAGATAAGTGGCACTCAGGCACTGGTTTTTTTTACAAATCACATGCCGTTCCTGACACCCAGTCAGCAGTATCACAGCACTGAAGGGAACCTGAAGCACTGACCTCGGCCAGAGAAAATTACAAAAAGCACAGTAAATGCTAGTTATTTATTGTTGTCATATTATATAGCGTGTTCTTTTCATTAGTTAGACTCTTGTTGCCTGACATTTGACAGCACTGTCTATACCACATAGACCATAACCTCGCAGTTTTCCAACATGTTTCAAGTAACCATCAAACATTTGACAGTTTGTTGACTTTGACCATCTCTTGTCCGATGTAATAAGATGCAAACATATGCTGTTATATGTTACGTTATATGTTGCCAAGTGCTGTACCAGCATATGTTATATTCTGGTACAGCACCTGGCAACAGTTGACATATTTAGCTAAATGAAGTCATTAAATATAGCTGTTTAATGTTTGTTGCTTTTAGATGATGAGATGGAAGAAGGCATTGGAGCAGGGTCAATATCTAGTAGTGGAGTACCAGAGAAATTAGAGCTTGATTCAACACTGCGTATCTTGGGTACAAAGTTGTCAGATGTCCGTACTTGTGGAGACCTTGTCACAAAGCATGGCACAGCTCTGCAGAGGGCTCTAGGCGAGCTGGAGCAGTTGGAAAGTCAGTCAGAAGCGGCGGCACGAATCAAGAACGTGAATGAACGTGCCACGCTTTTCCGCATTTCATCTGGTGCTATGATCAATGTAAGCAGGAAGCCTGCTTTGAACCTTATGACTTCAGAATGTTGAATCTTGCATTTTTACTTAGCTTTTACTGTCCATCATTGACTGTAGCATGGTTTTGCCGTAGGTCTTAAATGTTTCTCTGTCTATCCGTGCATACTTACGTATGTACGTCTGTTTGTCAAGAAAAAGTTTCTTTGATTTAAGTGACATTTGGCATGTAGGTAGAGGTCATTGAGTGATGCACGACATTATGCAGTAAAAGGTATGACCTGATCCAAGGTCAAAGTCAGGAGCCCTTCAAAGTTGGAAATCCAGCCGTTTTTAACAGCTGTATTCTCCACCATTTACAATGGGAGGTGGCAACTGACCACGTTTTGTTAAACTAGGGCACAATATCTAAATTTGATTAGGCCGGATTTTTGATATTTGGCCTAGTTTTTTGTGTCACGTGACTTTGAAGTTGGCAGAAACGTCAGTTGTGAAGAGTCGACCGTCAGTCCTGTAAGGGGCTGATTTATTTACATTAGTATTCATGAAATATGAAGCGTTTGCAAGTTATTACATGGCAAACAAATTTTTTTTTTATATATCAGAGTTCAAGATGTAATAGTACTTTTGTTGTGTCATATAGTAACGACATTTTTGTGTGCGTTAGAACAGTTTGTGTTCCGTAGAGAATGAGGTTTGTCAACTTTTCAGGCGTGTTCAGCGTTTGTGGAGATGGTTCAAAACCAAGGCCGTCACTGGCAGCGAATGCTTAATTACGAGCATGAGCAGCGGTTGAGGCTGGAAGAACTAGTGGAGCAGCTCGGCCGTCAGCATAGTAGTCTGGAACGGCAAGTCCGCAAGTCAATAAGTTCCATACTGAACTGCAGCACACCGCACATGGATACCCATGTGGCACGTTAGTTATCAGTTGTGTGTTTTATGTATTTCTTGTTTGCTATTCGTCGTGTAATCTTTCTGATAAGTCATGTAGTTATACTGTCCACAGTTTCATAGTTACTTGAAAATGATGAAGTTGAAAACTGATAAGGCTTGAAATAAGTTTGATTGCTATGTGTTACTTTGTTCCGTACATGTTCGAGTTGAGTATTCACGATTTATAACAGCTTTTATAAGTCCTGTCCAACTATCATTATTACTGGGAGCAGTTGTCATGTATTAATGTATGCTTCAGAGCTTTCTGTGTAGTACTAGTGTGTTAATGCATCTTTGATGTTTATGTTAGTTTTGTATAAGGGAATTCCACCATTTAAGTTGTTTTTGCCGGCATAATGCCTTATTTTAATACATTTACAACTGCATTTTACCATGCAGTGCTGTGAAGCACAGTACAGGTCCACCCTCGTTATTCTGCCACCCGTTAATCCGCCAAATTCACTAATCCGCCAAAACTGCACAGAACGAATTCATTCCCATGTTAAAACCACTCGTTAATCCACCAATTCGCTAACCGCCATCCACCAAAACGTTTTCAATAGCAATCTGTTGATTTACCACTCGTTAATCTGCCAAACTATACTACAGCCATAATTATTTCCTGCTAAACTTCTGTCGAAACCCGAAAGGGCCATGAAAAAATTCTGTCAGAGCAAGATAACTGGCTATTTTAATGCTCAGTAAATTGACAAAACTGATAAATAAATTTTATTCGAACTGGGCATGCACTGATTTTTTTGCAAGATCATTCAGTACTGTTTTTCAACAGTGCAACAATATGATGTTGTGTGGTGCATATAGGCTTACTCTGTACGGACATGAACACAATACACACCCTGCCCCACAAAAGGCCTGTTTTCGTTAATCCGCCATATTCGTCAATCCGCCAAATTTTCAGAAAACGAATTATGGCGGATTAATGAGGGTGGACCAGTATGAGCTATGGCCCTGTGAGTCGTCTGTACAAGCCAAGTTCTGTCAAAACAGCTGAACTTGTCATCACACAAACAATGCTGAATGGCAGCCAAGCCACTCTAGTTTTTTTGAAATCAATGATGTTGGGGAAATTTCACCAGGATCACCCCGATTGCAGTGCCGAATGTACCTTGAGGTAGGGAAAAATTGTGAATTTCGTCATATAACTCACTATATCTCGTAACTGGTACAAGATAGTGACATGTAAAAGGTGAATAAGATATGTATATGCTCTATCAAAGGATGATTTTGTTGACGACCATGAATAACCATAACCACCCGAAGACGACCCCTGTTTGTAAATTTTGAGTTCTTTCCTCTATTTGCAACAGACAAAGCTTTAGTCTTCAAATTCAAATACATATGTTGATCATAGTAAGTACTAGCCCAATGCTGGCTGCTCATTTTCAGCATTGGATTTAGCACTTGTACATCGTTTGGTTTGCAGAGGAGTCATTAATAGCATCGACAACTGGTCTGCTTGTTGTTAAGGTATTTTTAACATCATTGTCAGCAGCTAAAGTTGAAATTTTGTGCAGGAGATGGGCGTGGGCCTATGTCTGATGAAGATGACGATGACTTCTATGATGCTATGTCTGAACAGATGGAAGAAATAAAGATTGCTTTGCCTTCTGACAAAAAATCTCATCAGTCAGTTCATTTCATAATTTACTTTGCCTACATTACAGTTTTGTTCATTTTTTATTCAGACCATTTTCTATGACACCAGCTTAACCCTTTTAGTATATGCAATGAATATATGCATTTGTGCATATATATTACATAGTCTCTCTAATGTATGATGTATGTTTGTTGGATGACATCATGTGTTCTGTGTGCAGGAGGTCGCTGAGTGGGGTCAGTAACATCAGTGCTGATGAGAGCCTTCCAGTTGATCCTTGTGAAAACAACTACGACAGCAGTGAATCTGAGTCGGAACGCAACGAGTGTGAAACCTGCGTACTGACACATAAACATGTAAGCTGACCAGTTTCATGCCCGATGTCACTGGACCACATACCATTTAGGTGATCAGAAAACATTCATTGCACTGAATGGCATGTGGGGCACAATTCTGAATTCATATTGTGCTTGAGAAATTCAACGTTCTTGGAAAATACTTGAAAATAGACGACATCCTTGGAAGTACTTGAAAAGTCATTGAACAGTAAGCTGCAGTCCTTGAAAATAATAATAGTTTCTCACTGCAAGACTTGGGTCTGTGTTACTGGCTGTGCTGTTCGGGCATTAATTTTGTATATATTTGTAGACTGTTGGCTCCTCTGTTATTGCAGGATTGGTGGGTACATGTGTTTCTTGTTTTAAAAGAATTGTTGCAATAACTCTGTGATAGTTTTTTTAATTTCATGCCAGTAATTTTCGTCCTTGAAAAACATTTAGTCTCAACTGCTCTGCGAATGCTGGGTGGGAATGCCACTTTTTGTTTTTTGTGTATTTTAGAAAAAATGCGCCGATGCTGATTCTCTGCAGCGAGTGAAGTCTTTCGTGTTGCCGACGAGCGGTTCTTCTGCTCGGTTATCAGGTCTCGGTGATAACCTGGATGTCAATGCTGTGCGTCAGCGACGAATGACGATACCAGAACGGCCAAATTATAGCTTGAATCTGTGGAGCATAATGAAAAATTGTATTGGCAAAGACTTAAGCAAGATACCCATGCCAGTAAGCTTAGCTTTCATGGTTTGTTGTAGCATATTTGTATGATATGAGAACATGTATCATAGTGTCTGTAACACCGTTGAAGAGAATGCAAGCATCTTTTCCCTAATCTGAATTCAAAAGTTGACATTATCGAGGCATGTGGGCCATGAAACGTTGCTCTAACAGAATCATTTAGTGACCATGAGTGCAAGTTTTTTTTGCTACAGCTAATGAGACCAGTGTTTCATGGCAGTATATATGTATGCATGTAAATGTATGTATTATGTATAAATATGCATACGTTAAACAAGTACAGGAATTAATATCAGTACAGTAATGCAGGCTAATGCCTCCAAACTACTGTTTATGTCTGTTATTTCAACGGAGTAAGCTGCACAATGCAGGTGGTAACAAGGCAGTCGTAGATATCAGACTACAGTGCAATCACACCTTCTTTAACCTAAGTCCCATTAACGCTAAATTAACTTAGCTTTCCTACTTCCATTCATCAACGTTACTGGTATATTTGTTTCTCTGTCAGCATTTACCGTTACCATAGTAACAGTAGCTACACCGATGTACGTTTCGGTAATTCTTCCCCTTAATTGTCAAATTTCTTTTTTCCTCTTTTACTTCAGTTTGCGTGTAATTTCGAAATAGTCAAAATTATGCCTTTTAATAATAGGAAATTGAATTCTGTCAGACTTTACGATAATAAGTAAATTTAAGCGAAATCGGTTTTTTGTACCAAAATTGATAACACTATGGCCCATACAAAGCATTGTCAGTGGGGACTAAAACCCCAAAATTGCCCATTCCCCTTGGTATTTCATCACCACGCTGGAGGAAGACCGAGCCACAGCCATGGGCAACAAGCACAAAAAAAATTTGGTAAAGATTGCAGTGTGGTTCGGGAGATATCCTTGTGGACAGACAGACACACACAGACGTGCTCATCACAATACTTTGCAACCACTCTCGCGGCGAAGTAATTACGAGCTAGCTGACTGTGGACTCAATTGATTGCTTTTTTGATCCAGTCAGTTTCTTGCTATGTGCCGGAAAACTAAAATAACCGTGCGTATTGTGTGCCACTGTAGGTGAATTTCAGTGAGCCGCTGTCGTTTCTGCAACGTTTGACAGAGGACTTTGAGTATTCTGACTGTCTTGATAGAGCGGCAATTGTTGCGAGTGACTCTATTGAGCAGATGGCTTATGTTGCCGCGTTCACTATTTCGTCGTATGCAACAACAACAACTCGCACACAAAAGCCGTTTAACCCTCTGCTAGGAGAGACGTATGAATGTGATCGACTGAGTGATATGGGCTGGCGATCCGTGGCTGAACAGGTCCTTTTGTTTCCATGTTCTTAGTAGTTTAGTAATAACTACGTGGCCTTTGTAGAGTTACTTAATGGTATTCCTTGTTCAAACTGTACGTTTATACAACATTATTTATTACTAGCTCTTCACCCTCGCACCTACGGCACATGGTGTTTGTTTCAGTTTTTCAGTACTAAGCCAAGAGATTGGCTGGGAAGGATGTCTCCGAAATGACCTGTTTTGTGTCAGGTGTGATGTAAAACCTCAACTCAATCAATCAATCCAGGTTGGCCAGGCTCCCAAACAGAGAACGTTTCGGGATAATTAGAGTTGATTTTTTAAAGTCTGGTTGCTCCTCATGTCACCTGTCCACAGTGTCAAAGCACTGACACCAGTGGATTACATCTTTTCTTGATCCAGTACCTGCAGAATGAAAGAATGCTGCACCCTTTACATCAGCTGTCCACTGCCCATACTGTGGATTACCAAGCTTGTTATGTAATTACAGATGCAGCTGTAAGTATTCTGGTTGTTGTGTGTACCCGTTCAGTTTGAAGCAGTTTAATATGTTGCAGATGATTACAAGTGGATGTAAATAAATAAGCAAGTGAGTGTAATTTATATTTGCACATTGTTGTCCACATTCGCTGTTTAAAATTAATGTTGTCATTGGTTGTCATTGTCTTGTCATAGTTCACAAAGCTCAGTTTTCCTTGTCAGCCAATGATCACTACATTAGGGGTGTTTAGTGTTGTGTATTTTTCCGGGTGCGGTTGATGCCATACCAGCCTATCATAAACAATGCATCCCTTGTTTGCTCAAGAACAGTGCTCGTGACCAGGGTCCCCATTCAGCTAAATTTGTCTAGCATTTACGATGCTAGGGCTTTCAATTTTTGGCATCCAGTGACGTCAAGACGTTAAAATTTGGGCGTCCACTTCCACTGATTATTTTATACCAATATCCGTACAGACGACTATTATTATGTAACATGATATAGTGCACAAGTTCGCAAGCGTTCACGACTTGCAAGCGATTCAGAGATGGCAAGGCCTACAGGCATGTGATGTTCTAATGCAACCCATGGTCGGAGGCTCCTCAGTCTATGATTAAAAGCATCAAGGTTTTAGAAGTTAGGTTCTGATTTGAAGTGAACGCAGAGCGTTGCTGTGTGCGATATATGTGTGTTAATTAGCTAGGACGCCCCACGTAAGTTTTTTGGCATCCAGTGACACCGGAATATTCATTTTTGCAATGTCCGGTGGACGACAGTCATGCCAAAATTCGGCGTCCCCACGTGATTTGGGCATTAGGGACGCCCACTAACGGGGAACCGTGCTCGTGACGTAGGTGGATTCTGGTTGATGATAGAAAACTCCGTTTATAAAACAGTTGCTTGCACAGTATCTGTTGTGCCTACAACAATGTCCTGATGTGATAAGTTGTGCCTGTAGGTCAGCCATCACCCGCCCGTTGTTGCCATGTATGCCGAGAGCAAGCTTTGGTCGTCCTGGCAGGAGTTCACGATGTCAAGCAAGTTCCGTGGCAAATACGTGCAGATTATTCCACTTGGTTAGTGATGTCATTGTGTTGTCGTTATCGTTAGCAGTGATACTGATGTCAAGTTGTACAACGTTTCAGGATCTATATATAATCATCAGATTATGAATCTGGCCAGTGGCGTGGCTTACGTGGGCGGTCGGACCGGTGAGGACTGGGCTCAGACGTGTATGGATGACGGGCGCAGACCAGCTGCAGGCGAGGGTAGGGGGCGCGGGCGGCGGCGGCGGGCAAGCTACAATTGTGATGTCATGCCATGGGCGTGGCTTACAGGGACGGACGGACGGGCAGGTGGGTACAAGTCATCCTGCCGCAGAGCGGCGTGACGGCTTGTGATGTTTAAGGTTCCTTTTTTATGTGATTATATCATTTACTTGTTAACAAGCGTTTATGTGCAAGATTATTTTTTAGGAGAATTATGTTTTTTCTATTAGTTATGTCAGGAGTTTGCTGGCTGATCGAGAAATTATGATGTCAGTGGCTAATTTTTTTAGTTGGGGTCAGTGATTTTTGGTTTCCTGCCGTGCTTTTACACTGTTGGTTGTGTGACAGGAAGGACATCCAGCCGATTAATAACAGCCCGAGCCACTTGTCACCAGATGTGCTGTTCTAGAACAGGTGGAGGAAGCAAGGTGATGCAAAATGGCTAATCCACATTCATATAAACCTGTACTACGTATCCCCAAAGGTTATGTGCCAGAACCAAGTAACCCAGGTTCACCAGGCAAAGGTTTTAAATCAGTGATAGTGGTTTGTGGTGATGGTGGTGGTCAATTAGCTTCGTCTTTGTGTGGAATTGTGGTTGGACAGGTAATATTAGTTTTGCTGTGATGCATTGACCAGGTATTGCTCACCTGGTGTTCTCGCGGGGCGGCGGTCACTATACGTGGCGTAAAGTATCGACGACCGTTCACAACATTATTGTTGGCCGACTCTGGGTTGACAACCATGGCGAAATGGACATTACAAATCACAAGACCGGTGATGTCTGTCGTCTCAAGTATGCTTCATACAGCTACTTCTCGCGTGACATGCCTCACAAGGTTTTTCGTTTGTATACGTCAGTTTCAGTGTTTGGTATTCTTTGATGCGTAGAAGCATCTAGCATTTATTCTTTGTACCATAAAAAATAGAAGTGACCATTCTGTTTCTCATGTATAATGCGTTTAAAATGTGTTGGGATCTTTATTATCGAGTTTACTCCAAATTTATTGCTGCGTCTGCTGTTGAAAGGATTTTGAAAATCGGACAGTAAAGTAAGTAAACAGTGTATATCGGTTAGCAACAACTTAGCCTCACCGCTGAGGGAAATTCACATGCCATATGGGATCACACAGTGTTACCTTCCACTCAGCAGAGGTGAGAATCCCGCTATTACCCTCAGCCGAAGCAGGTACGTGATTTAGCTACCCCAGAGGATGCAAGACTGAGTTGACCTATGTTACACGAAAAAGGACCGGCTTGGAATTGAACCTGCGACCTGTTAGTCGCAAGTCCAATGCCCTCTGCAGCACCTCCACACAACACAGTATTTAGTGACATTGTGTGTAAGAGTATAGGATGTGTTTGAAGTCTTGATCTAACCTGGGTTAACTTCCAAAAAACAAGCTACTTAAACGCAGTGATGATGGTGGTATTTCTGATAGAACTGTTGTTGGTAGCAGTCTCTTAGTTATGGTCACTGTTGGTGGTCATTGTTAGATTGCCAGTGTCAGCATGGTATTGCATTTACTATAATCATGTAATGGATCTTACTGTGTTGTCGTGTCTGTATTAGTTAGTTTTTATATTATGGTGAACAGTACTTCAGAGAGCAGGCATAAAGGGATCAGTTCGTCCCCTTTCTAGTGGTGGGTGAAGTAAGGGTAGTGCCAGCCAGGCCACTGGTTTGGTCAGTACTTTGTGGAAGAATAATAATAATAATAAAAATATTTGTATAGCGCCATAGGGTTGTAACTTCAGAGGCTCTTGGGCCAGGTAGTATGTTAGTGATAAGTAGGAGTATGAGAGACAGCCTGAGAGAAGAGGTGAGAAGAAGCCTGGGGGAACTGGCTGACCAAGTTTTAGCTAGAAAATGGTCATTAAATATAGGCAGGTAGGTCAACAATGCTCAGCTTTCTCCCATGGCAGTAGGTTCAGCATGCAGTTAACAGTAGTGGAAGCCTGCCTGCTGCTTCAGTTAGTGCATAGCTTTCAGGCATTGGAACTAGCTGAATACATGTGGTCATCCATTGTGGCTGATGCTGATCACCAAAAAAAGTCTGAATGGAAACAGCTTCATACCGTGTAAATTGCACGGCTAAATTAAATGCCATTTTCAGGTGTGATTTACAATATTACGAGTACATATGGAATTCTGCTGCAGACGCTATATCCTGTGAGTATGTTGTTGTGAGAAGTTACTGTGGTGCATTGTCAAGGTGAGTCACGAGGTCTGTGCATAATGTAGGTGACTGGAGTCATCCAGGACTCGGCCGGTCACGTTCGATATGTGTTGTCGGGAACGTGGGACGACAAACTCGAGGGAGCTACTGTGTTGAACACCATTGAGAGCAGTAAAGGGAAAGTTATGTACGAGACGGGTGAAACAAGAGTTCTCTGGCAGCGGCGTTATCCTCCGTAAGATGAACATCATTGTTCTTTGTGCAGTAATGTCGTGAATGATTATTCTGATCCAGTGTACTGTAGCTAAGTAGAAGTTCTTTTTGCCTTACAAAGCACAAGTACCAGTGTTGAACAGGTGGCATGAAGTAATCAGCAGTCACATAATGTGATTTGACGCTGTGGGTTTGTTGGTTCACTGTCGCTGATCGGTTGGCGTGGAACTCTCTGCCGAAATATTTACGTGACCTTCCTTATAGTATTTCTGTTTTTGGCAGACATTTTAAAAATTTATGTTTTCAGGGCACTAAATTGTATCCATTGCGTTTAAAGGCTTTAGCGATGATATGTTATGTAAATTTATGTTTTACATTACAGGAATGGTATTTTGACACCTGCTTTCGTGGCCGAGTGGTTAACGCACTCGGCCGCCATGTGCAGTAGAGCGTGACGCGCTCAGTGGCCGGGGTTCGACTCGGCCAGGGAGCGTCCGTCTACCAAAGAATTGTTTCTAATGATTCCTATGCACATGATGAACAGGGAGATAATCCCGGGCAGGTAAGAGGGCTCGACGGTTTCCTCTATAAACTGTGACCGTTGCTGATGCCTTGATTAGCATCGTCAAGATATCAGTCGCGCCGACGTGAGAGCCGAAGCAGATAGATGTGGCTAAGCCCACTGGCTAGGCACTGAAGAAGTGTCAGTCAGGTGGCCAGGCGTTGAAGAAGTGCCGGTCAGGGCTGGCACTGACTAAGTGCCAGTCCGGGCTTAGCCAGACAGTAGGCCACGCCTAGAGGGGGTGCGCTTAGAAATACCTGACAAGCTGTTCACGCCTACTTAACCCTTCCTCCACCCTACACAACTCGCACATACACCGCACACACCTACCAGTTCCCCTCCTCTCTCTGGGCTGGCGCATTGGACCGACATAAAGGTCTCAGCGCTGGGGTCCAGAGTAGGCTGGACCCCTGCCCGCAATAACGAACGAACGAATGGTATTTTGCCCGTAAAACCAGCCTCAATTGTCCCTACAGAGAAGCCTAGAGCTTTTGTGTTTAAGACGCAGTCCACCATCGAGTATTCTGGAAAAAGGCGAATTAAAGAGAAACTGAAAACGAAATTAAACAGCATTTACAGAATATTAGTGCTACACTGGATTTTCCATCGGTGACCCGTGATAGTGAATTTGTGAATAAATATAACACATGTACTGCAGTCATATACTACACTTTGAAGTAATGGATGATAGACTTATGTTTGATACATCTGTCATAATTGAGTAACACGATGGCAATGTGGCAAATTGCAGACCTGAACTTGAGCGTTGCTATCACTTCACGAAGTTTGCCGTAGAACTTAATGAGTCAGAACCTGGTGTGGCGCCAACGGACAGCCGTAACCGGCCGGACCAGCGACAGATGGAAGAAGGAAATTGGGATGAGGCAAACAGGGTGAAAGTTCTTCTTGAAGAGAAGCAGCGGACAGCGGCTCGGCAGATGCTGGCTGCAACTGCAGGTACACAGTTGCCCACGTGATTAGTTCATAACTATTTCACTTTTTGATAAAGGCCTGATTGAGTGAAATTGACACATGTAAAATAGTAATATCTGAAATTTGACCTATTTCGGTCATGAACTGTTGACTTTGGAAAGTTGCGAAACCTAAGTTACAGTGCTTGCCAGATAATTGGATTACTTGTCATTGTCTTCACTTCACTTAAGTATTGGAGACTGTTGGTTGGGTGTATGACCTTTAAAACACACACCTCTTCAGAGGTTTCCATAGTATTGACCTTTAGGCAACGTGGTCAAACATATGGTAACAACTATTATATGGATATTATACTGCTCAGCTTGTATAATGTGGCACCCCAGTTAACAACTAGAGAATTTCAGTTGGAGCATAGCTTACTGCCTGCATGCCGTGCTGACAGCAGCTAGTGCACTTGGATTGAGGAGACTTCTATTTGTTGGTGTAGACGGCGGACGTTGTCTGGGTTACACGCCGAAGTGGTTCGTGCAAGAAGAGGATGCCACAACCGGCAGCGTGATTCATCAGTACACTGGCGATTACTGGCAGTGCAAGGAGAAGCAGGATTGGAGTCGCTGTCCTGATATTTACCTCTGAAGTTTTGCCTTGTTATGTTCTCTCTGTTGCCTTGATGATTTGTTAGCATCATTTTCGCATGCTGCAACACACTGTGCAACGCTATCGAGGTGCCAATAACTGATGATGTCATGTGTGTCAACATGATGACGTCATCTGTTGTTTCAATGCCGTTCATGTCATCTATTGTTCATTGTTTGTTCGCAGTCAGTCTGCCTGTATTTTGTTGTATTCATTTGTGTAAATAATATATTGCATGTTTTTGCACGATGACCACTTATGTGGAAAACCTGGAAATTTAAGAGAATTTGACAGCCGTCCGGGAAACATCGTGGAATTGACCAAAAACCAGCAAGTGTCTGAGAAAATTCTGTCTTGGAAAATGTTTCTTGCTAACTTCACTTTTGGGGCTACAGCAGTGTGTGGTAGACTGTTGTGGGCCGCCTTGTATTGCCTGTTCTAAGGATTGTTACTAAATCATGTGAACATTTTTGTAGAAGATGCATGGACATTTGTAGTGTACTGGTAGCTCTGACAATAATATATGCATGAAGTCGCTAGCGTTGGTAATGCAGTATTGGTAGGAGTGATGTGACGAGTCGGGGGAAACGTCGGGGAATTTCACAGTGCCTGGAGAGTGGACACAGTGGGTCACTTTATCTTTCGCTAAAATTAAAGTCTAAAACCTTAGTCTAAAACCAAAGCTTAATCCGAACGGCTAAAACCTGGTTTTAGACCGAGTTCAGATTAAGCGAAAGATAAAGTGATTTGGTTTTAGACCAAAGTCTTAACTCTCAGAGATTATTGATAATTGCCTATCTAAATACATTAGGACGGTTTGGTTTGAGACCGGATTGCTCAGATTAAGTTCGGTTTTTGACCAAACTTTGGTCTTAAACTTTGGTTTAAGCGGTAAGTTTGGTTTTAGACTTTGGTCTCAGATCAAACTTTAGTGTCACTTCACGTTTTGCACTAATTAGGTCTTAAACCGGACTTTCGGTCTTAGACTAAGGTTTTAGACTTTGGTTTTAGCAAAAGATAAAGTGACCCAGTGTTTTCAGTTTTGATGCAAGGCTTTGAGTTGCAGCTGTGCTTTATATGAGGCCTGCCATTACAGATGTTAATTGAGCCTGCTTCAAGTCTGAATTGTCTGCAGAATACTGCGCACTGATATGACTCTTGTTTAGGCAAAAGTGATGTTGAACAGCGAACTAAAAGCTCGTGTATATGAAGACTATTAATGCTTCGGGATGGTTGTATTATATGGTATTTGCCAAGTTGTTTGTGCAGAATAGCAGCTTTGTTCTTAAGTTTTTCGCTAAGGATTGACTGTGTTTTAATCGCATCAGACCGGATGGCTCTTTGCATTTACTGGAAATGTGGAATTACATTTTAGTTTCCGCTGGAGAAAAAGTTTTATATGTTGTATATTATATACACATCTCACACATATAGTGATAAAGATTTGCAGTTTGGTATATTCAGACTAATGGAATCAAATGTCTTCAACAATCAGGACATTTACGTCGTGATTATCGTAAAAAAATTCACAGTTTCAAGTGGTGTGTGAGGAGGACATTGGCTAAATCCCAATCTAGTACAGCAAAAATCAGAAAGATGATGTTAATTTTACAGCACATTGCCACATTGTCAGTGTGCTGCTAAATAACATCACGTGAACTAATTTTGTTGTTTCCGTTGTGTGATGTAATTGGTGCTGTCCTTTCACACTTTTAACCCGTTAACCGCCAAATTAAAAGCAATCCCAGCACCCGCTAGAGGGGTACAGTCCAAAATAATACATATGCCATAGATAAAATATTTCTATCGCCAAGCAAAAATGCAAACAAGGGATGATCCGCCATATACATCTGCACCGGCAAACATGGTGTATGGAATTTTTTACTGCGCCAGATATATCCGGTGCACTGGGTGGTGAAGTGGTTAAACTGAAGTATGTTAAACGGTAATGTACCTGTTTTATATAATCTGTAAATTTTGCTATTTTACACAACACAAAATGTGATGTAGTGTAATGTATGTTGTAATCAGTATCTGTTTTTGTGTAAGTTAAGTAGATTTCTAAACAAACATGGAATTTTTGGCCTAGTGACAACATTTCAGATGTTTTTTACACATTTTCACAATGTCTACATATAATTGACAGCTTATCAAGCCCTGTTGAAATTGTGACACAGCAGTTGATTTGGCAAACCTAATTTCATTTCCTACACGATGTGTATGTATTCGCAATCAGTTATCAATTGCTGGTAAATTATTTCTTTAAAGGTGCCATATGACCTAGATTCTGTTGAGAGCACCATTAAAACCTAACCAGTCAACCAACCGTCAATAGCTGATGCTTTTGATTATTTTTCATTGCACGTGACAGAAATATTGTTATTTCTAATTCCATTTCAAAGTCTGTTAGAACCACAATTATCAACAACCCCAGTTAGCTACAGGTTGTTGAAATTTTGTCGATTTGACAACATTTTTGGTGCTTTTGGAATATACTTTGACTGAACATAGGAGCAGGTAAATGTATATTATTTATGAGCTTCTGTTCGGAATGCTGACACTGCCGTTTGATTCTGCAACTCCGATTTCCTATATTACTTTTTAATTAATTATTACTGCGAAGGCATTGTGTTGTCTTGTGACATTGACGTTGAATGTTGCTCATATGTCACAGGTCACATGATCAATCCCTCCAGCAATTTTGATTGCTCCTTTCATTATGCTTCACCTTGTCTCTGGAACCAACTCTGTTTATCCCTTCATCAACCTCATTGTGGTACCAGTTCCTCCATTTCCTACTCACCTATTCCTTCAGCCATAACTTTTCCTCTTTTGATTCACTACTCTGTTTATCCGTAACTCTCTGTCTCTCGCGCCTGGCTTAAAAACCTACCTGTTTCATAAATCCTGCTCTCGTAGTTTCACTTCTTCTTCCCGGACTGCCTTCACGGACTATTGCCTGAACCGCTTCTTTCATTTCTACTCGGTTTTTGTTTTTAGTTTTCCCTTATTTTTCGTTTCAGTGTGTGCACAAGATTAGGCTGGCCATCTCATCAGCTTTTGAGTGCACATAAATTTACTGTATCGTATGGTATCTTGTGACTGTCTGTTCCGGGGTTATTGTGTTGCTGCAACTGGTATCAGCACTGTGACTTGCGTCCACTGCACATGCAATGTACCACTTGATGTATGTGGGAGTTATTATTGTCCATATTTTTAAAATGCTGATGACGCCATTTTGTCTGTTTGCTCTGCAGCGTATATGGCACTGTGATCAAGATAAATTATTTTATGCACCACACAGCTCTGTGTGTTTGTGATAAATCACATGATGTTTATTGGAGTCAAAAACAACGACATATATGGACTTCCTAACCCTATTTTGTCTATTGACAATGCAACTTTTGTAGAGCTACAGTGACAGTTAAGGCCAGTTCACAGGTGTACATCTCTATTGTTAAGTGGTTTTCAGACAAAATTTTTAAGGCCGGTCAAAAAAAATTGTTAAATGTCCGTTTTCAGGGAAATTAGTCTGATGTTAAATTTTGTCTTTATGACCCCAAAAAGGCACATTTATGTGTGAAACTATATATTTTGACTCTTTGCGTAAAACCTGTGCGGGCATCTTGGCTGTGGGCAAGAGGAAGAACCAAAAAAAAACAAAAATTGTCAAGTAAAAGGGGTGCACAAATAACCTCAAATATATTAAGAATTTTGCACGTGACAGATATCCATGATGTAATTACCTATGCAAATTTAGGTGATGACTGTTTTGGGTAGTGGGGGTCAAATTTCATCCTTTTCCATTGAATCATTGTCCTCAAAATACTTTCACAAGTTTTGCACTCGTTTTATCGTTATGCATTCATTATTGCGGACAAAATTTCATTGTTTGCTATGTTTGCCATCTTGTAGCCAAGGGCAATTTGCTTTCAGTGTTGGCAGTGTCATGGTATATATGGCCTGATAAAGATCTCTGAATTTCTCATTTAAGGAAGCGTGTATATGTCACATATCAAGACTGCTTAATTTGGCAATTTCACATTTGATGTAATGTATACTCTTTGCTGTACTGTGTCAACACTCTAGATTTTTCATAGTGGCATCAACTTACAGAGCTGCAGGGTTTGTAGCACGATTAAGAAATCCTTTAAAGTGCTTGCGTTTAGTGTTGAAAATTCAACTTGATAACATGTAAATCTTTAAAAGTACTGAAAAGTCTTTGAGTTGTGAGATGCAGTACTTGTAAGTGCCATGTTAGCACTGCTGCTATTTCTGCAGGCTGATATTTTATGTGTAGAAAGTTTGAGCCGTGAATCCAGATAGGCTGATGACATCAGTCGGTCGTTACAGTATTGGTGGATTTGTCTTGTTTTTCTTGTTTCCGAGTAGTTGTTGCAGTGAATCTTTTGATTGACAAAGTGTGTGTTGGTCCTTGAAAAACGTTAAAGTTCCTTGACAGTGCTTGAAAAGTCTTTGATTTTTTGTTTCAACTGGTCTGTGAACCTTAGAGCAGCTTTGTCTCTGTTTACATGGGAGTCAAATGTAGTGAAATCAAAATACCTAAGTACAGTTCAGTAGAGCATGTTAGGTTATTAGTAGAACATGCTAGTGTTCATGGTAAAAGTGCATACTTTGATCTAGTCAAGTTGTAATTGCAAAATGGTTTGATTTGATGTTTGTCATTGTTGTGTTTGTTCTTGTCTGGTTCTTTTTGTACCTTTTCTCCAAAAGTGATCTTTGAGTATTTTCATCAACTTACAAGGATGGCTGTAGTTTTATGTATGGTTTTTGAATGATTTTATATCAAAACAAAAAATATTTCAGTCGAAATAGTGTTGCATTATTGTTAGTTACGCACAGTGATATTT
>Ga0209780_1000868_pt1 | contig 18175 bp, 20 predicted proteins | sample WorMetexBAHAMAS2_FD_187384 | JGI IMG/M metagenome (GOLD analysis project Ga0209780, IMG submission 187384) | Marine gutless worms symbiont microbial communities from Max Planck institute for Marine Microbiology, Germany - Inanidrilus exumae... | ecosystem: Host-associated > Annelida > Digestive...
AGGATGGTTTCTAAACTTGCCTCACCGACTCTTTGGAGTACATTTAAAGACAAGTCACAGTTGCTACAGGCTAGTGGAGTACCTGTAGGTGTGGTTGTATCTCACATCCGAACTTCTGCAATTTCCTCGCGGAAAAGGCCCTCTAATCAACCAATTACTTTTGAATCTCACGATTCAAGCCCCTAAGTCCCGAAGGGCTTAGGGGTGATTGACTTATTAATAATATCATTGGCCAACCTGCGTTTCGGCCCTTTGAAACTCAATTGTGTTTTCACAATTATTGGTTTAGGTTTGTTCAAGTCTCATCACGCCATGCAAAAATAATCCGTTCTTCAGCTTGCCTAAATTCAATATTGAACTTATCAAACACCACTTCACGTCCCAAAATCATGTCTTCAATATTGCGGAGTTCTTCTTGTAACCAAGCAACCGGCATCATAAAAACATGCTCATCAATGGTCATACTTAGACTGCGTAATACAAAATTCGCCGTCCCGCCTACTCCCTGCGCCTGCAAGGTTTGCTCAGCATCAGCTAATTTCAAGCCTAACTCTTGGCCTACTTTAAGTGAAATTACGCTGAAATCCGCACCAGAATCCACCAGCATAGACGCTGAAATTTTAGCCTGTTGATGTTTCAACTGCACCTGATAAGTTGGCAACCATTCATGGCGACTGATAGAACGTAGGCGAATAGGCAAAATCACAATATCAGCAGTACGACGGGGAAAAAAGTAAACCGTAAATGACTCTCCAGAAGTCCGTGCTGACTCCAAAACCTGACTCAACTCGGTCCCATGCGCTATTAACCCGTTCAGATTATAGGCAATATATTGATCGCGATATTTTTGTTGCAGTGTGTGTCGGTTCTGGTTGAGCCATTTGGACAATTCCTCATTGTGTGTACGAATATTTTTCATGTTTTACCCCCAACACCGTAAGCCTCAAGCGTTTTTTGTATAACTATTCGTTCATCGAATTCCGCACAGATTTTTTTCCTGCCCGCCAAACCCATAGCTTGACATAATTGAACATCATTCACAAATTTTGCCATCGCTGCCGCCAAAGCTTGACTATCTCGCACTGGCACCAGAAAACCGTTGATGCCATCATCAACAACTTCTCGGCAACCCACCGCGTCTGTGGTTATCAACGCCTTCCCCATAGCGGCGGCTTCCAAAAGGGATCGCGGCGTGCCCTCACGATAGGAGGGCAGCACAACCACATTCGCTTGTGCAATATGATCACGCACGTCAACAACTTCATCCAAGCATTGAATAATGCCACTTTTTTCCCAGTCAAGAATATCGGTTTCTGGCACCACACTAGGATTGCGTATATCGCGCCCACCCAGTAAAGTAAAAGTCACTTCAGGGTGCTTTTCTTTAATGCGTTTTGCCGCTTCTACATATTCGTAAACGCCTTTTTCTCGCAACAAACGACAAAACATTAAAAAATTAATCGTATTTTTATTTTGGCAGCTACTCGCATTTCTTGGCGAAAATTGAGTCGTATTGACACCTGAGCCAGGCACTAACGCTGTTTTTTCTGAAGATACCAGTCCGTTTTGAATAAATAGCGTTCTGTCATCATTATTTTGAAAAAATACGGTTTGACAATGCTTGAGTGCATTTTTGTAGAGGCGCTGAACGGTGGCTCTTAACCAGCCTTTATCCGTCAAAAAAGCATGTCCCAATCCGGTAATGGTAACAATAATTTTAGGGACACCCGCCCACTTTGCTGCAAAATTGCCGTAGATGACCGGCTTAATTGTAAAAAGGTGAACAATATCAGGCTTTTCCTTTTTGAATAGCACGAACAATTTAAAAAATAAGTAAATATCTGATAATGGATTGATACTTTTTTTATTGATGGGTAAGTCAATGAAGACAAAACCAGCATCCCTCACTCTTTGCTCAAAACCGTCACCAGATGCACCAGCACCTATCACCTTAACGCCTTTATCCTTCAGTGCTCGCATAATGCCTAGTCGGAAATTATACAGAGTCCATGAACAGCGTGATATTATTAATATTTTTTTCATGGTTTTGCTAAGTTTGTCCGTCTCCGTTTGGCTCCTCATATTTTTTACAATATGTTTTAACCATTTCGACACTTTCCACAACAATCGGTGTCATCTCCAAAACTTTTCTAAAAATCTCCAATACGTTTTCAGGCGTATATTCATGGGCAATCTCATTTCTAAGCATTCTACATTTTATAAAACGCTCAGCACTTTTAATCAAGCCTTTCTTTTCGGCGCCATTAATTCTATCCCGTACCGTGCCTTGTGACTCTAACTCGATTTCATCAATCAACCGAAAAATTTTTTGCAGCAAAATATCACATAATCTGGCAAACCGACTGGTTAGGGACTCAAACCTATCAAGCTCATCTGGCGTGTAATCGTCCTTGATACCTATTTCCCGACATTTTTGCTCGGAAAAGGTGAGCACATTAACAGCATCTTCCAACAATTTCAATTGCTGTTTCAGCAATAGCAACAAATCTTCGTTCATAGCATAACTCCCTGTTTCAAGGCAATTCGCACAAAAGGATCACTGGTATCTTTGGCAATCACAATATCAATTTTCTGTTCCCCAATCTGTTCAAATAGTTGCATTTTTAACTGTAATTTATCATCATAATTAAGTTTTTGCGACAAAATAAGCAAGTCAATATCTCCGCCTTTCTTACTACCATCAACCCGTGAACCAAACAGATGGATTTTAGCGTGATAGTCTAATGCCAGTACGGTTTGCTTAATTATCTTGATTTCATATTCGGTTAAGCGTAGTGTGGTTGTGGTTTTCATGTAATAACACCTGTTCTGTGTTTCAGGCGTACCCACCGCTGTGGCAATGACTGGCACACCACAATTTCACTTCCTTCGTGCTTTTATATCAGAAACAATTTCTTCTAATGTTAAATTATCTAACCACTGTTTTCTTTCCTGAGTGTAATCACCACTACCAAGCGTAAATTGATTTAAAAATATAAAGGTATCAACTATGCCTAGCTGTTGAAATAAAATATGAGTAGCTTTTTGATTGACTTCAAATGTTGGATGGAGATTCAAATTCATTTTACTACCTCTATTAATAGTTCGAGGGGCACTACGGGTCAATGCCATTAAGTTAAGACCATGTAGGGTGGATTAAGCGATAGCGTATCCACCAAAACTTATATTAATATCAGGTACCTCGCGGAGCTTAACAACCCTACAGCTATGGATTTTGGCTTAACTTAATGGCATTGCACTACGGGTAAATGCCATTAAATGAATTACAACTAATTGATTTTATGAATAAAAAATTGTTTATGGAAATCCGCTCCGCTCCATTCCCGAAACAACTGAATAATTGATTTTATGAATAAAAAAATGTTTCGGGAAATCCGCTCCGCTCCATTCCCGAAACAACTGAATAACCCAGTCGATTTTAGGAGCGACATAAGGCTTGGCTTCTTGTACCAGTCGATTTTACAGTGTCTCTTGAGCAACATCACAAAAGGGGCCGCGTAAAAACCTTCAACTTCAACGAATCATTACTTTTTCCACACCAAACCTTAAGGCATCATTTAAAAGTTCTTCTGGGGTATAATGTGAATTTAATTGCAGCAATTGGTTCCTAGCGAGAAAAAACAACATATCTTTTGGCTCCTTAAAATAAAGACAAGGTTCTTCTGATGATTTCTGTTGGCGTTTTTTGAGGTCATAAAAATCGGTTGCCAATCTAAGAGTCAAATGACCAAATTTAAATTCTAATTTTTCCTCTTTTTCCTCTTCTGCCACGGCTAAAGAACTTTTCAGATTAATTTTTAATTGCCTAAAAAACGGACTAAACATTTTCTCAAATTTCGATGTTGCCGAAATGACCATGTAATGATCCAAGATAGTTTCTTCTGTTTCTATATTCACTATTTCAATTTGACATTCCCCGGTGTTCCACATCACAATGCGCCCTAGGTATTCTTCTGAATCCAGATCGACACGGAGACTTGGTTTATTAATGTCATTGGGAGAATGTGACAGAGTTATGGTGAAGCCCTGCTGATGTAAACCGGGTTCTTTATCTGTCAACCATTTTTCAAATTTTTTAAGCATCATATTATCCCCGTTTAGTGGCTTTATGTTGAATATTTACCGCAGCGGGCATTTCTGGCAGTGGTAAACCTTTTATTTTGGCTAGACGTCCTTGAACGCTGTTTGGTCCGATGATTTTAGCCCAACCTTCATCTGAGGTAGGTTTAACAATTGATCTCGGCACATCAAATTCAACATAATAACTGTACGAAGGTGCCTGTTTAAGAAATGCTTCTGCTCTTGCCGGATAGGCGACATAAGTCGTTCCGCAAAAACTTTCTTGAACTTTTCCTGTTTGGAGCATTTTGTCATACTCTGGTTTTGACATCCACCTACCAACAGTAATATATTTTTGCATGTTGATTTGTTAATCTTAATAAGGATAAGGTTCAAGCGAATAACCTTATTCAACAGTAAGAGCCGCCCAAGCTCTCTATTCGTTGTTTTCCTAATTCGTTGTACTTTGTTTTTCTAACCACGCCTGAAACATCAATACGTCCCAAAGATAATACTGCCAATTTCTTTTTCCATAGTACCTCAGATAAAGATTTTGGCCAAAAACATCCGATGTTTGCCAAACATCGGATGTTTATCTGAAAGATATTAGTAAAATATTAATATTATTAATATTTGTTTTATTATATTTCAAATTGGCTTGTCATAACCCAGTCAATTTTAGGAGCGACGTAAGGCTTGACTTCTTGTGCCAGTCGATTTGACAGTGTCTCTTGAGCAACATCAAGGTCATAATGCCCTTGTAAGTTTAACCATAATTTTGCTGACATACCGAAATATCGCCCCAGACGTAACGCCATATCAGCCATTATCGCCTGTTTACCTTGCACAATATCGTTGATAGATTGTATAGAAACACTTATATCTTCAGCCAATCGTTGTTGACTAATTCCCATCGGCTCTAAAAATTCCTCGAAGAGAATTTGGCCGGGGTGAATAGGGTCAAGTTTTTTTTTACTCATAAAGATACCCGCTCATTCATCTTTCCATACAAAACAAACACGCCATTGGTTATTGATACGGATACTGTGTTGACCTTTGCGGTCGCCTTTTAAAGCTTCCAACCGATTGGCGGGTGGAATACGCAGATCATCTAAATAGCTTGCTGAATCTAACATCAGTAACTTTTTTCTAGCTCTCGGTTGAATATTTCGAGGAAATTTTTTGGAAATACGACGCTCGAATATTTTTTCTGTTTCCGTGCATTTGAATGTGATAATCATCTCAAATTGTCATTGTATCTGTTCATACATAATATTCTAACCACGCCTGAAACATCAACACATCCCACAGATGATACTGCCAATTTCTCTTGCCAGATTGATGTTCAAGCCACTTTTCTTGAATCGGTGCGGGATTAAAAAAACCTTCTCGTTGTAAACGCGCCGGATTCAAAAGTGCCTCTGCCCAATCACGGAGTGGTCCTCGCAGCCACTTATCAACGGGAATGCCAAAACCCATTTTCGGTCGTTCAATTAACTCTTTGGGGACATATTTATATAAAACCTGCCTTAACAACCATTTACTGTCACCTCGCTTGATTTTGAATGACAATGGCACAGACCACGCAAATTCAACCACTCTATGATCAAGCAGCGGCACGCGCGATTCTAGGCTCACGCCCATACTCGCTCTATCGACTTTCACGAGAATATCGTCAGGCAAATAAGTCACCAAATCCAAGTACATCATTCGCTGCGTAAAGTCGGACAAGTTCGCCCATTGGTGCTTATCGCTAATCGCCGTCGGTGGTTCTTTGGCGTTGATTAGGATTGATTCTGGCATTTTCCAATGTGAAATCAAGCTTTTGTACATATATTCAGGCGATTCAACCGTGAGTATTTCTGCCAGTTTATGCAGCTTGTCACCCAACCGAGGCTGCTTTAAGTACTGAAAAAGCTGTGTAGAAGGCAATCTCAACAGCTTTGCCATCATCCAACGCCATGATTCCGGCATCCAACCGATATTTTTCCAAATACGCCTTGCCAAAAAATAGCGGTTATAGCCGGCAAATAACTCATCACCCCCGTCACCAGACAGACTCACCGTTACCTGTTGACGCGCTAATTGGGAAACGAGGAAGGTAGGAATCTGCGAAGAGTCTGAAAATGGCTCATCCCACAGGGTGGGCAGACGTGGAATGACTGCCATCGCTTCTTCTGAAGTAACATAAAGTTCCGTATGTTCCGTCCCTAAGTGGTGGGCGACTGCCTTGGCATGTTTGGCTTCATTATAACCGTCTTCATAAAAACCGATGGAAAATGTTTTCACAGCTTTTTCTGATTGCGCTTGCATCAGGGCAACGACGGTGGAAGAGTCAATGCCCCCTGAGAGGAATGCGCCCAACGGTACGTCGGCTTCCATGCGTAGTTTTATGGCGTCGCGTAGCAGTTGTTCCAGTTTTTCAATGGCTTCTGTTTCATTTCCGGTAAATGGGGCTATTGTGCCTTGTTCTGCTACCGTTTTTGCTGACCAGTAGGGCAGGGCTTCTGGTATTTCACCAGCCCTAGCCGATAAAGGTAAAGTCAGCAAGGTTCCGGGCAGGAGTTTGTAGATGCCCTTATAAATAGAATAAGGAGCGGGGATGTAGTTGTGGCGCAACAGAAGTGTCAGTGCGTCACGATTAATTTCTCCGCGCCAGGCTGGGTGTGCTCGTAGGGCTTTCAGTTCGGATGCAAATAGGAAAACTTTGCCCATCCAGCCATAGTAGAGTGGTTTTTCGCCAATACGGTCTCGCGCTAAATGTAAGAGACGATTTTTTTTATCCCAAAGGGCGAAGGCAAACATGCCGTTAAATCGGTCAAGTGCTTTTTCAATTCCCCAGTGGGTGATGGCAGCTAGCATGATTTCGGTATCGGAGTGGCTTCGCCAATTGGGTGCCGCTCCATTTCGCTCAAGTTGTTTGCGGATTGTTTTGAAATTGTAAATTTCTCCGTTATAGGCAATGATATAGCGTCCACAGGCTGATGTCATTGGTTGGTGGCCCTGTGGCGATAGGTCGAGAATGGCGAGGCGGCGGTGTCCCAAGGCAATACCGGCATCCTGATCCAGCCAAACGCCACTATCGTCAGGTCCACGATGGTGAAGTGTATCCGCCATCTGTTGGCAAATATCGGCATTGATGGCCGTTGTACGAGAAAGAAAGCCTGAAAAACCACACATTATTTATCATCCTTACAAAGATGTTTTGCAATTAACTGAGCTGCAAATCGGTGCCCATTTTCATTCCAATGACCGCTTCCCATCGCCGTATTCTTAAAGCCATGCATATAAATCTGCTTTGCGGTAGCTATTTTGGCTAATTCAGGCGCTAAAGTCAGAACTTCAATGTCATGTTTTTGTGCAAAGTTCTGAATACGCATATCGGGATAAAACAGGTTATCCACACCCAATGCCGCCATGAAATCATTTTTACTCTCCTTATCTATGGTCACTTGCATACCATTACTCAACGAAACCAACAAAAAACTGCTCTGTTTATTTTCAATTTCTTGTTTCATATGCAACAACAATGCTTCCGTAACTGCCCATGCTTTTTTCCATACTTCAGACTTTGGTGGTAGATAAATATGGTCATCAAGTCCAAGCTCTATTTGGGAATTGTTATCATATATATCCTTCTTTCGAAGATAAGTACGCCACCAATTGCGAACATCATTTGCTAATTGCATCAAGCGTACCTGATTACCAACTCCATACATTATATCCGCCAATAATCCTAAACGCATCTTATATTCAGAAGATTCTAAATAACTACGATCTAAAACAAGCTTACCATTTTCATTAAGTTCAAAATATGGGATATAATAAACTCGATTAAGTTCTTTGCTATTATCTCTTACATCATTGCCAGTCAAAAAGGCTAATATCACCATATCAGGACGATATTTCCAAACTTTTTTTCTCAACATTAGCAATTCCCGCCCAGTTCCATAACCAGATACTCCAAAATTAATGATCTCAATTTTTTTATCTGAGTTAAACTCTGGGCAAGAATTTAACCTGTTTTCTAATAGCTTCCAAAATAATTTATCGATATCGAGCTGTAGCCCCTGTGCATAAGAATCACCCAACACTGCAATGCGAAACACATTATCAGGCTTTGCAACAGTATGCTCCACATCCCGCAAACCATCTGAGTTGATCTTCACATAAGCCCGCCCTTCTTTTTGGTAAAGCCCCTCCGCATAGGGGCGAAGCGAGCTACCCAATGTCTCATCATATTTGTAAAAACTTGGATTAGAATAACCAATCAACCGCAAACCAATTTCAGCAATTAAAACGGCGGTAAAAATTCCGATAAATATAAGGAGCAAGTTAGCTGCCCACCTCAGTTTCATTTTTGTTGTATCCTTAGTTAAATACGGTATAAACTCTATTATTTCCAAAGCTAACATTTTTGTGGTTTCGGGAATTAGGTACGATTTCCTCCCTCCCGTAGCGTAGGGAACTTTATGGCGGAAATTGGAAGTTCCCTACGGGAGGAAATCCTAGCGTCATTCCCGAAACCACGAAAGATTGTCTTTTTTCGTAAATTGCAACAAAGCTATGCTTACAATAAAAAGAGGAATTATAAATTTCAAGTATTCGGCAATTATTTTAAATAAGTAGATTACTTCTACCTTCCAAACAAACCGTGCCCCCTGGGGATAAGTGATAAAGTTATGCTTTTCCCGATGTTGCAGGATAGAAACTATTTCCTCTATGTCTCCACGCCCCTCATACAATTTCCTAATCAATGTACTATTTCTAGCAAGTGTATCAACCGCCATAACATTTCCGTACTCATCTAAGGCAATCACTTCCAAATCAGGGTCGTACATGTGCCATTCATTTTCGTACCACGCCTCTACAACAACATGACCTTGAAGTCCAACATGCCTTGCAGGAATGCCAGCTTTCAACGCCATACGAAGTAAAATGTAAGATGCTTGGCCACATAAGACAGAATAGCCTTGTCGCAACATCAAATCAGGATCAAGGATATGAGCGAATGCTGGATGAATCTTTCCTAATGAATAAAGTAACCAATTACTAAATAATGTATGTTTTGCCTTATCGCCATGTGTAAATCGTTTTTTAACAAGGTCGTATAATATCTGCATGACATCTTTAGGTGAAAAATTATCCAATAGGCTTATTTGCTGCTGCGCTACATTATAGAGACTATCAATATTTGGCGTTCTTTCAACTAGAAAATGGTCAAATGCTTCCCATTTTCTTGCGGGATAATTGTGATAAGAGGCTCCAATGCCTATTTGTCCCAGCGTGGCGATCAGAAACAATGCACCACCGATAAATAACAATCCAAGCCAGATTGGTTTCATCAAAAATTAAACTCCCAATATTTCATGATATAGATGTGTAGCTGAAGTCCTTGCGCATAATAATCACCGAGAATAGTAATAATACGGTAAGTGTTTGCCGGATTCTATAATTAACTACTGAAGCGGGGCGGGTTGGAATTTTCCGCCCTCTTGCAATGGTATTTTTCAGCTATAAAAACCATACCGACCAGTTTATGCATTAGTTTTCTGATAACCCATACAAATAAATCCACTTTAGCCATGCGCCGAAAAAAAGGATATAATTTTGAGTTGTTATGTTTCAGTCGAAAAAGAACGTAGTCATATTCACAGAATGTAATATTCATAGAGGATTTTTGGAATGTATCCACTATTTCCGGCTTCGTTCTATAATATTTGTAATTATCAAGCCAGTTACAAAAAGATCGGACCCATTCCATTTTGGTCTTATCTTTTTTGTGGTACCCCATTCCAAAAGTTCGGAGAATATAAGCATAATATATTCTTGCTCGACTGTTTTTGGGAAACCAGTGAAGGAATGGGATACCACAATGGCCTTCTCTCCATACTTCCTTTGATGGAAACAAACATAAAACTTTGCCACCTGGTATTAGAACGCGGCTCATTTCACTTAATACCAGAGCCAAGTCCTCCACATGTTCCAGTACTTGATTATTCACTATCAAATCGAAGTAGCTATCGGGGAAATCAATGTGATCGTCTTTTAATTCTTTAACCGAAGAATTCAAAAGGCCTAATTCTTCTATGTTTGTCTTGGTGCTTCCTCCTTCGTAAAAGGCTTCAACGCCACTGATTTCAAGACATTCCTGTAGCCCGGCAGAAACGATCTCCCCGCCCCCACAACCGTAATCTAATGATTTAGCGTGAGCTTGATAATTGGCTCTTATAAAATTCAGAAGGTACTCATAATTTACATGCATCTAAAATATTTCCTTGGTTTTTATATGAGTAAACGCAGGGCTTTGCGAAATGCTCTGTTGTTAACGGTTTGTAGCCAAAACTTCATCATAAACTTGCTCATATTGAGGTGTAATCGCCATAATCGAAAAATTCTCCATCACACGTTTTCGTGCAGCTTCACCTAATTGTTTGCGCCGTTCAGCCCCCATTGTAATTAACTCTAGCCAAGCATTTGCAAGTGCTTTTGAATCACGGGGCGGCACCACTTTGCCGGTTTCGCCAACAATCCATGCCGAATCTCCCACATCTGTCACCACACACGGCACACCGCATGACATAGCCTCACCAACACTATTAGGAAAACCCTCACCATAAGAAGAAGAAGAAGCAATATCCAAGCCAGCAGTCAAATCAGAAATGTCTCGTCTTTCTCCAAGTAAATGTACTCTATCAATTAGATTGTGCCGTTGCACAAGTGCTGCAATGGCAGGATTACCGAGTTCTACGTCACTCCCCACCAAAACAAACTGTACATCCTCACGCTCCTTAGTAGCTAATCGTGCGGCTGCGCTAAGGAAATTAGCATGGTCTTTCATGGGATGATAACGCGCTATCAATCCAATCAGAACGGTCTGTTCTGGCACTTGTAAAGCTTGGCGTAATTTTTCTCTTGCGGCTTGAGAAGGCTGAAATTGTTGGGTATCAAAGCCATTTGGAATAATAACCGTCCGATTGGGCGCATAACCAAGGGCTTGATGCTGTTGGGCGCTGACACGAGCGTTATAAATAATTTTGGCAGTTCGTTTAGAAAGCATGGCTCCGAGTTTGATAACTTGAGCAGTGCCTTTTTTCTCGTACTGAAGATTATAGACTGAATGTCGTATATTCCATAGAACCGGTACTTTTTTGTCAAGAAAAACTCGACTAATAAAGGCAGCAAGATTGCCGTGATACATCCAGCCTTGGATGAGATCAGGCTTGATTGAACGAATAATCCTGCGTAGTCGCCAAGCTGCTTTAAGGGAAGGCGATCCTGCCTTCATATCAAGTGTGTGAACGGTAAACCCTTCTTGGTTTATTGTTTTTCCCAAGGTGCCTTCATCCCTTAATGAAATAACAATAGATTCAAAGCGATCCCTATTCATTGAGTGAAGGAGCTTATAAAGCATCATTTCGGCACCGCCGGTAGATAAGCCGGTGATGATGTGAATAATACGAGGGCTATCAGACATTGTTTTTGTCCTTACTCTCAAAAACTAACTGGATTTTTCCTTGCTTGTGTGAAAAACGGCTGCAAATGCAAGCATCATTATCATAGCTGGCTGGTCCAAGTTATTATGAGTAGAAAACGAAGAGAAAATGAAGAGAATAAGAATCACTTTCCCAATATGATCGGCATGATGCCAAATGATTGCTAGAAAACCGGAAAACACCATCAAACCCACTAAACCAGTTTCCACTAAGACGGACAGATACATGTTATGCGTGGATAAAGAATAACCCCATTCGTGGGTAAAGCCCAGTCCAAAACCTAATAATGGCCGTTCTTGGAACATATTCCACGCCTCCTTGGCTAAATAAAAGCGTATCTGTGCCGAGTTATCAGTAAATGCCTCTTGTAGTAAACCAAGCCTAGCTTGTGTATTTGGTGTTAAGTAATCAAGCAACCATGAATTCTGAATAAATAATGAGGCAAATACACCCATGTTATAAACAATCAGGATAATTGCTAGAAAACCGAATAAAAATAAAAGTTTTTTTGAGCCCGATGCTAAATATCCCGCAATAATAAGGCCTAGTATAGCTACTCCCCAAAGCATCCATGAGGAACGGCTGAAAGTGACCAGAACCCCCACTCCTACAATTGCACAGAATAGTATTCTAAAACGGGCGGGAACAAGTGGAATGCCTGCTACCATGAGGAAGACAAGTGCTTTACCTGAAAGATTTGGGTTCAGATACAAACCAGCGGCTCTGCCTGACACGGTGCTCCATATTGGATCGAAAAAATCCACAAGATTCATAATAATCGCAAGTATCGCAGTTACTAAGATGGCTAACTGGACACACCTGAAAGCCCCTTTTAAGTGCAGCAGGATGATAATAAATGAGAAAAACAGGATTATTACTTCCAGCCGTGTAATTAAAACCTGTTCAGCAATCTGGCTGTGTGAAGAATATAAAAAACCCAGGAAAGTATGAAAGGAAAATAAAAGTAATCCAAAAAATATAATCGAAGACTTTGATTTTTTACCTGCTAATATCGACGGATTGAGAACCACCACTAAAATTGCCAGCATAATAACAACAAAATACCAGTATAGTGGCTTGAACGCTGTCGCACCCATTGCAAAAATGAACAAAGGCATATTGCTCATATAAATGAATACAATACTAAAAACCAAAATTTTATACGGGAGCCGCATGTTAAATTGACTTATCCAATAATTGGTCCAGCACGCTTTCGGTGGAATTTAAAACATTATTTACAGAAAAAACTGTTTCAACGCGAGCACGTACCTTGTGCGTTTTTATAGCTTTTTGTTCAAGTGTAAGCATGCTTAAAAGTGAGTCAGCCAGTTGCTTTATATTTTTCGGGGAAACTATTATTCCGGTTTCACCTACAATCCATGCTGAGTCTCCTACGTCTGTCACCACACAGGGAACACCACAAGCCATTGCTTCTCCAACAACGTTGGGAAAACCTTCACCATAAGAAGAAGAAACACTAATATCTAGGGCATTATAAATAGCTGGCATATCAGATTGTGTCCCTGCCCAAATCAGCCGTTCACTGAGTCCCAAGGTTTTGCTTAACATAAGTAATTCTTCGCGATATTGAGTCGGACCATCCCCTACACAGACAAATCTAACATCCTGCCGTTCGTGTGCAAGTGAGGCTGCTGCCTTTAAAAAAGTCGGATGATCTTTCATAGGGTCAAAACGACCAACTAGCCCAATAAGTTTTTCATTTTCTTTGATGCCCCATTTAGTCCGTATTCGTGTCCGAGCATTCGAATTCGGTTTAAAGTAATCTGTATTAATGCCATTGGGAATGACCACGATTTTCTGTTTCGGAAATCCATTTTTTACTGCATACGCTTTACCTGCGTGGGAATTTGCGATAATCAAGTCAGCAAACCGTGCAAGACGGCATTCAATTCGATAAGACAATCTGATAAACCAATCATAGCGTTGTAGGTCCATGTTTGATGCACGTACTCCCCATACCACTTTCACCTTTTTAAATAAAGGCTTTAGCAGAAGGCAGAGGATATTTGGCACAGCTAGATAACTATGTACAATATCAGGCTTTTGTTGACGAATAACATTTTGTAACCGCCATAAAAAAGCAAATACGTCCCAGCGTCCTTTTTTCTCAAGTGATATGACAGGAACGCCGGCTTTTTCTAATTCTTTCTGAAGTGGACAGTTAGGGTAAAATACTGCCACTGCCACTTCATGCCCCCGTGTATGTAGTCCAGTCGCTAAAACGATTAATTGTCGTTCTGCGCCTCCGTAGTTGAGGGAACGAGATAAAAGTAACATATGCATATTCACTTTAATATCAAATCGTTACAGCTTGGAATACATATTCATTGTACCCATGACCACCACCGCAAGTTTTTAATTCCATCAGAATGAATCCATTATCACGGTAAAAATGAAATATATCTTCTGGTTTGGCAACTTCAAATGGATAGCCACCAATCCAGTCAATCCAATCATGCCACGTAGACATTCCCCTAGATGTTTTTTTGTCTTTATAACGTTGCAGTGGATTACGCAGAAATATCAAGTCTTTTATCAAACCTTTGAACACTTGGAAAGCGATAAAACTAATGGTAATAAACCATTTGCCAACCACAGGAGAACGGACATAGAGCCGTTTCATCCGAATATTAAAAGCGCTCCAATATACTTGATGATTGTAAATGGCAATATACAAAAAACCATTTTTTGCCACTAACATTTGAGTGTTTTCTAAGGCTTGCCACATTGCGCCTGTGTGATGCAATACTCCCCATGAATAAACTATGTCAAAAGTTCCTAATTTCGAGAGATAAGCAGTATCTAATATTGGACCTGATTCTACCTGCCATTGTGGATCATTAGGGAAATAACGCCGTTTCAATTCTTGTGTGCAAGCGACTGATTGAGGATCGTAATCAAAGGAATGTACGGTTGCGCCCAACCGCCTTGCTACAAGAGAAAACAAGCCACTGCCAGAGCCTGTGTCCAAAAATCGCTTGCCTTCTAAATTATCTGTTTTTAGCATACGCTTTAATGATTGTTCCGCTACGGCAATGCGTTCGTCGTTTAATACGGATAAAAAACGCTGCCAATTTTTTCCAAACTCAAACCGTTTTCCAACGGCGATTTCATTTTCATGCGAATTCATGACTTGCTCACCTCGTTTACAAGCATTTCCCACTGTTTCATAATATTACCAATATCAAAGCGCTCTTGCACTTCCAATGCTTTTGTGGCAATACGTGTACGTTTTATTTGGTCTTCCATAAGCTCTTGCATTGCATGACTCAAGGCATCTACATTTTCTGCTGGAACCAACACACCATCCACTCCATCACGAATGATTTCACGAGGACCACTGGGGCAATCAAAGCTGATTACTGGTAATCCACAATTCATCGCTTCCAGTAAAACATTGGGAAAACCTTCATAGCGTGATGATAGCACAAATAAATCTGCGTGTTGCAAATATTTGTATGAATTTTTAACTCTACCAGGCAGTAAAACTTTTGATTCTAAATTAAGTTTAATGACTTGTTTTTCGAGTACTTTTCGTTGTTCACCTTCCCCATAGATAACCAACTTCCAATCGGGATGATATTTTGATAAATTGCTAAAAGCTGTGATAAGAAGATCAAAACCTTTTTGATAGCTTAATCGCCCCATCGCTACTATTGTTTTACTGTCATACTTGTATTCTAAAAAATAATGGGTATCAATTTGTGAAATTGGGTTATAAATAACCGTAATTGGCGCTGCTTTTGCAATAGGGGTCAACCAGTTAGCAACAGCTTTGGTTTGCGCCACAATCATGTTTGCCCAAGGGTAGCTTAAGCGACGTAGCTTTTCCCAAAGACGCCCAATGGTATGGTATTTAGGACTAGTTCGTTCTGAAATCACGATAGGGATGCCTAAGCCCCGTGTGGCGACAAGCACGAGAATATTCGTCCTTTCTATGAAACTTATCACAACGTTTGGATTAGAGACACTAATCGCTCTACGCAAGGCGAAAATGCGGCGAAAATTATTTCGTAAGGCAATAATGGGATTGGGTGATTCCGCTAGAACATTTAGAGCAATCCGCTGAACTGCTGGGTGAAGTTCGTAAAAATCATCCTCAATATCTGCTAAAGTAATTAAAGTAACAGTCCAACCTTTTTTCGCCCAGTAGTTAGCCATGACGGACATCACCCGTTCTGCTCCACCTGCGGAGAGGGATGAAATGACGGGAGTTATTCGCATTGCTTGCGTGCCACACAATTAATATAAGGAGAGCTTATTCGGTTAGGTTTTATCTGCGCTATCGCTCCTTCGAAGAACCATACCATTTTACTTAACCAGGCACGAAGCCTCACTACTGGGCTGTACCAAATCCTATTTTTCTTATTCTCTATATTAATAACGCTCATGTTTAAAAACATAAAATACCGACATTCAACAACATCCATGCCTGCTTCCACATGAGCATTTTCCAACTGCTCACAACTCAAAGGGACATGAATATCATACACAGAAATGTCTAAGCATTTTTGAATGACAGCGTTTAAACCTATCATATTCGGAATATTTGTAATTAACAGTCCGCCCTCCTTCAGAAAATACGAAAAAGCTTTAATACAGTCGGATGTACTTGCAAAGTGCCCGGCAACACCAAAAGAAACCACAATATCAAAATGATCCTTCATCCATAATGGTGGTTTAAAAAAATCATCGTGTACCACACTCCCATTGACACCAGAATTTTTGAGCACAATTCTGGCCATTTCACAGCCAACCTGTGAATAATCTATTCCCATAACGTCAACACCAAACTCCTTTGCAAAATAAGGAAGCCAAGCTGATTTCGCACAACCAATCTCCAGCAACTTTACATTAGTTCCACTTAAGGAATTAAGTGTTTTTGTAAAAAACTCATGGAATCGCCTGTTGACATAATTATTTAAACCATGCACACGAGGATCAACAGCTTTTGGCATGGCAGAATCTTTCCATAACTTTTCCCAATAATTTTTCTCAGTTTTATTCATACAAACCTAACTCAGTTTTTCTATAGACTTCCTGAAACCAAACGATAAAAAAGCAAATGAAGAGAAATATACGATAGCAGTTGATAACGCGATTCCCGCAATACCAATCCACTGCATAAACACAAAATTAAATATAATATTAAGAAGGAGGCTAATGCAAGCTCCCCACATAAGTAAGTAATTCTTTTTCAACGATGATATGATACGAGCCATCAATAAGCCCAAAACATAAAATGGTACCTGCAAAACATAAAAAGCCTGAATCTGTCCAACAAGTACAGTATCTTCGTGAGTAAAAGCACCTCGTTCAAACAATAAACCAACGATAAATTCTGAGAAAAAAAATAGAATTGCTGCTAATGGCACTGTTACCCACACAATTAAATAAGTATATTTAGTTACCGTATGACGTAAAGCTGTCCAGTCTTTTTGTGCAACCATGCGTGAAAAATGAGGCAACACTGCCGTACCCAATGCTAAAGCTCCAAGCCCTAATATCAGAGAAACAAGCTTATTAGCATACCCTAATGCAGCCACACTACCTGGCTCCAACATAGCCGCCATAGCCTGATCAACCAGTACTGTACTACTCATCAAAAAAGCACCCGCTACCATTGGGCTGTATTGCCGCACCACCTGATGTAATTCTGGTGTCATTCCAAACCATTTAGGCGTAACTATAATTCCCTGACGACTCAATATCCGACTTAGAAACAATAACTCCAACACCGAACCCAATACCATTCCACCAACCAAGGCGTAAATATCCCACCGTGTTTGACTTAAAAATAGGATTAAGACAATTGTAAACAACGGTGTGATGATGGGTGTCAAGGCAACTAGCGCAAAACGCTCTTTGGCATTGATCACAGTTGCGTATAGAAGCGCCACACCTTGTAACACGATAACTGGTAACAACCAATAAAATAACGACTGAGTTAATGCCAAGGTTGTCGGCTCAAAGCCTGAGCCCAAAATTGGGAGAACAACCGGTGCTAAGACAGCAAGAATAATACTGCATAAGCTTAAAAAAACAATCCCCAATGTTAGAACGGAGGAAAAAAGTTGTTGTGCCGCTTTATGATCCTTATTGTCGCTAACTTCAATAAAAGTTGGCATCATAGCCGAGTTGAATGAGCCTGCCAAAACATTAATAGCCATTGAGGGTAAAATATAGGCTATCATAAAAGCATCCAACACTTCTCCAACGCCAAATTGATGGGCAATAGCGAGTTCTTTGCCCATGGTTACGAATTTAACCACTAGCGTCAGACTGCTCACGGTGAGCGTTGCTGCAAATATCTTACGATTAGTAGAGGCATTGGACCATGCAGACCAAATGGTTATTTTATTTTGTAAGAATTTTACCATAAATGGACGGACTTGTTGAGTTGCGCTGGTTTCAATAATGGTGTTGTCACGCGCTTCGCTTATCAATATAGTTACCAGATAACTGATAACTGTTGTCATTCACTGTGATTTGGTTGCTTGCTGGTGTCATATGACACCAAACTCTATGCTTTCCATTCTCCATTTCAACCAACGGCGGTTCGATATGTTTACATTTGT
>Ga0209780_1000869_pt1 | contig 18162 bp, 14 predicted proteins | sample WorMetexBAHAMAS2_FD_187384 | JGI IMG/M metagenome (GOLD analysis project Ga0209780, IMG submission 187384) | Marine gutless worms symbiont microbial communities from Max Planck institute for Marine Microbiology, Germany - Inanidrilus exumae... | ecosystem: Host-associated > Annelida > Digestive...
GCACTATATACAGAAAGGTTAAGCCGGCTAAATTGCTGCCACACACGGCGCACAGCGATTGAATCAACCGCACCGGCTTAACCTCGTGAGCATTCACCAGATGGTGCGACCGGCACACATCCGATAAGGTTGCTCACTACTCAATTTATCGACCCCAAAAGGATGAAAGGCTGAGTTGGCCTTGAACTGTTAACCGGTTAACATTTTCTACTGTTACCTGGCAGTAATGTTCAACCATACATTAGATTATAATGCATGTCACATTACGGACATTTCAGTACGCGAGATGAGAATTATAAAGTCTCATGTCCAGCCCGTTGATGACTCGACTACGGTATCACCGTGGGCGGGCACGTTACATGCTACTGTTCGTCCGTTCATTAGTTCCCTGTCGGCTTCTAAGTTCACAAGTTGTGCAGAAAATATAGAAAGTCCAACGTTGGTGAAACTTTAACCCCTTATACGAGTCAGTTACGACGTTATTACTTGGGTCAAAGATTAAGGTCACTCGCTAGGCTACTCAAAGTGTAGACGCAAAAATGCTGCAGAAGCTACACATAATGCGTGTACGGGTGACCACAAACGTCATTCTTCATGTTACACGCTGAGCGCCATTACGTACATGAGTGAAAGCTGTTGATGGCAGAGAAGGCAGTGACTTGTTGAGCGTTGTCCAATGGAAACGACTTGACCAGCTTGTACTTGTTATTCGACACGTACCTATATCGGTACACACGCGTGCACCAGAACGTCATTCTACTCTACTGGCCGCTATCGCCAGCTAGACTGGGCTGAAACTCATCGCATTACGCGCTCTACCCCATCATAACCTCTTCTAAATTCTCCGTTCCTCTCTCTCTCTCTTTCCGTTTCCTTCCTGCTACTCTTCAGTTCCCGTCCTCTGAAGCCGTTCTTCCCCTTCCCTTCTCCACCCACACCCTTCCATCTGTTCTGCAGACCCTTCTAACTTCAGGAATGAACGATAAGCTGTACCGGGCTGCCTTGCCTTCATGGACTCGGGCCAGATCTTATGTGCTAATCGGTTTTTGTTTTCAGTTGCTTTTTTCTATGTTTCTCTGTTACGGTTCCCTGCATTAAATTAAGTTTTTCATCACATCCTAAACATCCTATCATCTCATGCCGTATTCGTTGCCCTCCCTCCATTAACAGTCTCGGTTGACTGACTTTCAGACTTGCAGTAGCAGCAGATCGCCTATTGTGAGGCAGAAAGTAAGCAGTCAGAATGTCTGCCCACCGCACATACTCAATGCTGCTACACTATCTAGCAACATTAAACGCTCGTTCCACAAAGTCACGGCTGCACTTGTTCACGTTACTATCGCGCGGTAAAGTCGTCACGGTGAAAGTAGTAACAATATCAAGGGCCGTCGTCACCTCTGAAGGTCGGACTTGGTGGCTGTTTCCACGTGGTACTTGTACAGAGAGAAACTGGAGCCTGATGACAGCAGAATCAGTCTGTCAACATAGTAGAACTGAGCCCAGCGCACCGGCTTGACGAAAGACACGTTGTTCTGTATACATCGCACAAGATGAGGTGCTGACTCAAAAGCATTAACTGTCACACTAATTATTCAGACACAGTGCCAAGCCGTACTACGTGCCCATGTCAAATCAAATCAATTTAAATGCAAATTTATATAGTGTCATATATAGCAAGCGAATCAGAGGTGCTGGGACTGGGACTGGACCGTCGAGCCTCTTATCTTTATCCTTTACAGACCTTTAGGGGCAGCGACATCAGTGAGGCCCAACAGTGCTTGCTCCAAAGGCACCATTCTTCTCTTCAGTTTTAAAAATACCAAACAACTCTTGAGTCTGACCCATTTTCACTGTGCCTATCGATAAAGAGACTTGATTCCACCCTGACTAACTGTTGTAATTTCAATTTATATTCCGTGGTTTCAAAAACCTCCAAATTTACTAAAATTGATACAGATCTAAAGTGCTGCATACCTGCATTGAACACAGGCCTATACCTGCTGTGCATGAAAACAACTAAGCCGAATGATAACGGCAAACACATTATAATTGTATGCACAACCAACAATGAATGCACATGGAGAGTTTGTGTCGCCTGTCAGGCACATAGCTAATGTGCCTGACAGGCGTTTCAAACTCTCCATCTGTTCATTACAGTTGACCAGATGACTTATTGCATATTATTTTATACTGCAGTAACTAATACTACGGCACTGAATCGTTAATACTAGCATGATGGCCCGTTACCAGTGCTATTAGTAAGTTACTGAACTTATCCTGTCTCCCTTCAGAGTACTATCTTGTGGTTTGGCTATCAGAAACTGTACGCCCCACAAATCCAAATGGTATTTAGCTTCTTGAAGACTTGGCCTCACCTGCATTAACTCGAGATAACCAGGCCGGTTAAATGAGAAACGAAGAACTGTACCAGATACGGACCTTGTCGCCGATGTCCGTGCTGCTGATATTGTGAACGGATGATGAGAGGGTCATGATGGGGCTGAGTGTGCCAAGTGACCAGACACTGGCAGTCTTATCATCACTGGACGTGATGACCAGCTTGCCGCTGTGACTCCAGCTGACACACGTCACCGACTGACCGTGTCCTGCAGTCCACAATGTCCGTCAGTCCACCACTTTCACCATACAAACTGTACACGTTTTAAGGCGTTCTCTAGCGATTGTGGGTGGGACATCTGCCTTGCGATCAAGAGCTCACGCCAGTGGTTAAAGTGAAAAAGTAGCGGTGGGGGTACTGTGATTTACAGTTTGGGCCCCCTGTCAGCAGTTGCGGGCTCTTAGCTGTCCCCCAATAAAATGAAAATTTAACAAATACGTTCTGTTGCACTTTGTTATCAGACATCATTACAGTCGACTTAGTTGAGCATTCAACTTCAGTTATTGACGACTTTTGCGTTGTGTCACTCGTTCCCGTTACCGTCCCCGTGCGTCCGTTTGGGATACCTGACGTGGGGAACACATTTTACCATATATTTGAGGTGGCGGGACGGCGTCCCCCTGCGTCTCACGCCACTTTAACCACTGGGTCACGGCTTCGACTCCTGGTCAGGGTGCAGCTGTGTAACAACCATTGGCAAGTTGTTCACACCCTTGTGGTGTCCCTGGCATCACACAGTGTGGTGTGGTGACACTCTGCTGCTGGGAAGGTAACCGGAGGTCTGCCATTGCACATACTCCAGTGGCATAACAACCTACGTGCTCAAAGCCTACGGAAATGCGCATCCCGCCTATGCAGCAGTACGACTCGGGTGCCATGCACCTACCTTCCGTAGGCTTACAAGGCTACAGGTTGATGGATTCATGGGAGAGTTGATAGGGTGTGAATTGAGAAGTAGGCAACTGGTACATGTACAAATATAGTCATCCAACGTCACAGACTACACAGTCAGGTGTGTGCCGACAGACCACTGCGATGTGCCGTTCAATCACATTGTAAGTAAGTAAGTAAGTAGGTTTATTGCTAACAGACTGGCAGCTTTGCAGCTGAATAGATCAATACAATGATAAAAACAACAATCAAGACAATGATAAAAGAATACAAACTCAAATGAAGACTGTCACTGACATTAAAAATGCACGCAAAATAGTCTCCTGTAGATAATAGTAAAACTAGGACCGACAAAATAATAGATCAACTAGGTTTACTGGTAATGGTTAAGAGCATACTGGATAAAGTAACAGACTCAATCTCATCTAGCCCAAGTAGTACATTACACAGAGCATCAGTATAATATACTACTAGCCCAGTTTAGCACTGAATGAGAATGACCGTTCAACGCCATATCAGCTCTTCCAAGTCATGCTTATGACGCCTGGCATTAAACAAATTTCATTCATATTACATAACAAAAAGACTGCACTTGTTAAATTTCACACGGACGATAATTCGGTGAAAGATGTGAATTATTAATAAGAAACATCCTCACTATCATGTACACTAGAAGTCTAATAAAAGCATCAGCGTGCAGTGGTTAAACAGAGAGAAATGGCAACCAGTTCACTGCAAGTCGACCTCATGCCACACGGGTCAGTGGTTGGACCGCGACAACTACAATGAGAACTGAGAGCGACTATCTGACGACGACAAACCATTGAACTAGTGTGAGAAACAGACCGGCGAGAGCGGCAGTACAACGGAGACGATTCTTTGTGGAAGACGAGAAGATGATCGCAGAAGCGTTGTTCAACGCGCACGCCACGCTGTCACCTTTCACTACAACACACACAAACACACTGCAGCAATTCATGTCCTCGACCGTAACACTACGATATGATACGATACGATACGGTAGACTAACGTGCGCTCAAAAGCTGACGAGATGGCCAGCTTAATCTAGCGCACGGCACAGAAGAGACGGTTCAGGCAAACGAATCCACTACTATTACTAAGTAACTTACCATTACAATTACTACTCGACTTTAAGCAGGTGATAGTGGGCGACATCCACCCGGTAGCAACCTGCTCCAGATATTGTGGCATATATGAAACTGAAAAGGGGGACCACCCACGTCACATTCAATTGTCATAATTCACTCATGTCTGTCCACTGGGCATAAATTTTAAACACGAATTTATCAATTTTTCAGTTAATAATTTTTTCAGAACTTTTCAAAGTGAGGTGCAAGGGCCTCTCAAATTAGGGGGCGCTGAAAATGCAGGACCGAAAAATGCAAGACCGGAAAATGTCAGAACCAGGAAATGTAGCACCGGAATTTGTAGGACCAAATGTCAAAACGAGTAAGTATTGACACCTATGTCACAGCGCAAAACGCCACGATGGCGCGGCGTCGGTTGATGTTGGTCGTTGACGCGTTTTCAGCTGCTGTTTGAATGCGTTCTGTGACAACAGACTGTAGTCACGCATGGCGGTAGCAAACTGTCTTTTGGAGACCATGACTAGGCTGTAGTAATTCTGGAAAACTAAACCAGGTAAACTAGTTAGTATTTCACGTACTACTGATAAAGTTGATAGTACACTCAACGACATGAACGTACGAGAGAAGCGAAGTGAGTTGACGGCAGACGGTCTGTCAGCGACACTGACAACAGACACTGCGTTGACTGGAGGTTCACAGGTGACTGGGTACTCAACATCAGCAGCACGTGACGTCAGCCGCGGCATGCTGCAGCAACAACAGGCGCTCCATCATTCTCTGAGATCGTATCAGTACATACGTGAATGACTCATACAGTGCCAATGTCAGTTGTGGGCGCCTAACAGTAACCACATAACCACGATCGCAAACTATTATTTTCTAGACCCCGAAATTCCAATATAGGCGTAATTTTAAGGAGTTTGGGGGCACGTATTCCCACTGTGAACACTTCAATATTTCCTTTTTCAGACTATTAAAAAACAAAAAGTATTTGTGAAAAAACGGCAAATAATTTGTTTAGTCATTTTCTCCATTTTTATTCATGTTACACAGCAGTGTGAGACTTCACAGATGTCGCTTCTAAAAGCTCATCTGTTCATTTCATCCCGACATCACTGCAGTTGCTCACATCATGTAGTTTGGTATCTGCTAACATTGTTGCAAACTTAGTCAGCGAGTTATTCAAATTGCCTAGTCGATACTCTGCTGGTGAAACATACAACAAATATATAACCACTGTCGCCTTGTAAACACTGTGCATCCAACGACCGTCAAAAATTTAGTCTTTTTGATCAGTTTAGTAAATACCTTAGACACAAAGTTACAATGTTCAGTGTTTAGTTTAGGACTTTAAGGCTTTTAATTCTTTTTAAAGAGACTTCAGTCTTATCATATTCCAGACACATTACACACCTAAGAGAATGTTATGATTGATTTTATCTGAAGTTTACCAAAAAGTAAGACTATTTGTCAAATGCCATTACATTTACCTCGAAGACTTTGAAATCTTTGCACTGTGATTTGTCTTTGGTTGAAACATTGTCGATCTATATATAGAACAGTAACAGGAAAATGCTATGGAAACCCTACATCGGAAATAAATAATTTATTTTACACAAAAGATCAAACAGATATATTTACAACTAGATGGATGTATTATTGTGTGGAATGCCAACAATAGCCTACAGTATTCGTTACTGGGCCGTGCGCTAGATTAAGCTGGCCATCTCGTCAGCTTTTGAGCGCACGTTAATCTACCGTATCGTATCTAATACGTGGTTCCTTTGGCCCAACCGAATGCTCAACGCAAACGGCATCTCGATCGCTTCAGCCATTTTTGAAAGGCTTACTAGTGTGACAGACTGACTGACAGACCACACTACTCGGTCGGTAACGATAAGTCGCATCTACGTACGTAGTACTGTGATGTGGTCTAATAATAACAACCAAAACGTTTTGCAAAATCGTACTAATAGAGTAAGGAATGGAGAGAAAGAAAGATTAGCATCATCTACTTGCAACGTGGCTGGCGGAAAGTAATGGCAGCTTACCGCCGGGTGGATGACTTATAGTCACCTGTGGGCTGACTGCCTGTACATCTGGATCAGCTCAGGGCCCAACGATCGGTAACGAGTATGGAAAGCCTTTTTTACTTGCAAAGTGAACATGTTATAACGTGCGTTCACGTGTGATGTCATTAGAATGACAACCGAATGCAATCGCTTCAACCACAGCACGTTTTCACCACTAAATAACCTTTCACACGCGCTTTTAACATACCACGTCAACGAAGTTTTCCCAACGGTTTGAAAAATACAAAATTCTACAAAGTAGGCCTAGCTGTTAAACTTCAATGCTCAAGTTGGTCGCAAGTTCTACAAAGAAACGTCCACGTGGTAGACGACGACCTTGGCGCTGCTCGTGAGTAGCCGGAAGACTTGATCCTGCCATGAAAGGTGACTGGCTGTCGGTCGACTATCTCGCCTTTCTTGCTGACCGTTCCCGCCTTCTGCACTGTGGAACAACAGCATACAGACGCAGTGAGTTCCACCTCAGGACCATAACAGGTGCCCGCTCACTGTTACTGTCACTTATGAATAAGTAAATAAGTAAGTAAGTAAATCTCGGTATCTACAGTCGGCGCCAAACTGGCTTAGTAGTCACAACTGCTGCAGATTATGGGCGGCACATTGTAGAACTGTCAATAGCATCAGATTAGCAGTGCAGCATTGAAAAGCAGCAACAGCAGTATAAGTCACATAAACAACAATACATAGCAATCACAGAGATTAAGTGGACATCAAGGCATATCTGTTCACTCTTGCAATGTTGCCTAGTTCATCGCTACCATCAGGCGCCTCTGTATCTATGCAGCCCCACAACGTTATACGTGTGGTTATTATTATTGTTGTTGTCATTTTTACATGCTCGGTAGGAGTGATCCAAGGATTAAAAACAAAAACAGGCTGGAATGGCTACGTGCCAATCCCATCATCAACTGGAAAATTTTGGTCGAATACGATCGAGTTGAAACGTTCGATCAACATAGTGATTTGTTGAAATAAAAAACTACTATTATTGTTATAACCATCATCGTCGTCACCATTAACAGACCAGAAGTTGCCGACTTCTTTGGCGGCTTCAAAGTCGACTCGGCTTTCAGTTGCAGTTCGGCTTTCAGCGGTGAATTTGCCAGCAGAGGTGCGCTGTGCAAACATGTCCATCAAAGCCAAGTCACGTGAACAAAGCCAACAACTAGTATCATGTCACACTAAAACGCCAGAAAGAAGTTGCCAAAAAAACTCTGTCGTGCATTCTTTGTGTTGTGGAGACTCAAGCCCCAACTCCACTTCGTTGTGGATCGGTTGTACTACAAGCGGTAGAAAACAATTCACAGATAATCAACATAATTTGAACAAATAAAGTTTGAGCTTTAATCATTAACAGTATTTTATATGATACTATGGGTGTAACAACGGTGAATCCAGGGGCTCATCTGGCCACGCCCCCCACGGCCACTGTGAATAGGATTTGTCTACATTTGACCTAAACTCTGGCCGAAATATGTACTGTGATTAAATGTTCGTATTAATTTTGATGAATACATCGAGGCTCTGGGTTTCATAAACGCTGGCTTGCTGGATGTTATGTCAAAAAACTAATACGTGACAGTAAGTGACAATGTAGACCAAAAAATGGAAAATGCTGCATTTTTCTATCATTACTCTATATCAGAAATTTCCTTTCACAATTTGCGGTTCTGAAGTTTGAGTGTTAATTCCAAACATTTTCACTGCTACTTACAGAATTACTGTACCGGTATGCTAATATAAATGGCTGACTGTGTGTATGTTTCTGCTGATCTTGTATTAGTCCATCCTGTGGCTAACAGAATCGAAAAAATATGTTACACCACGTTACGTCTTAAGGTTCATTCACAACGGATGCGGAGCTCTGAGTTGCTTTGTGGTGCAACGCGGCACTGCAAGTCAACGCAACGCAACGCATCCGGTGTAAATGAACCTTCAGAGTTGTTGTTGTTGTTTTTTATTTTATTTTTTCCTTATTTTTTCGTTTCTGGGCCGTGCGCTAGATTAAGCTGGCCATCTCGACAGCTTTTGAGTGCACGTTAATCTACCGTATCATACTGTATATCGGCTTGTGTCGTGCCAGGTACCATCTTGGTGAAAACATAGCAGTAAAGACTTCACAGTAAAATCACAGATGTTAAATCACACAGAATCTTCGATGTAGAACCACATAATGGATGCAGCTTATGGTAATAATCCATCAGTACAGACACATAGGGTGCGTAACAAGACAGTAGAAACATGGAGGTGTATTATAAAGTTCTCATGGACTTTATGAGAAGTCCTCATGGATTTCTCAACCTTCAGAGACGCAGATCAACGCTACTGGTCACAGTACAGATACAGTGCAGCTCTTGCCTGGACAGAACTGATATAACATCAGTTAAATCTTGACAGTCGCTGGACCACCAGTCATCATCCACAGTTGGATCTGACATCACCGAGATGGCAGCTCGACTTGGTGATCGAGATCTTTGGCAGACTCTGTGTTCACTGCACGTCAGTGACAGAACGTCGACCTCCTTGTGGAAATGTTTGCCAAGTACACACCACACCTATAAGAAGAAAATCCGCACATGTGATAACAGTATTGTAAGGTCTTTGTCGATTGTGGGTACGTGTGAATATGGTAAAATAATGTCGAAATACTCCATCCATAACCCGGGCTCTGGTACTGCTGAATTAAAGAGTAGCTTGTGGCGGCATGTTGTTGATACAATGTTTTAAATGTCTTCCTTTGTCTATTTTTGTATGTAACTGTTAATTTGCATGATTTATTTGTGTAACTTAGGTTTTAGGATTTTATTAGTTAAAATTTGTATTTTTTGCTGAATGTTTTTGTCTTAATGATTGTATGTTACTATGCTGTGTATATATAATTTTTGTATGTGCTGCCTACGGCCGTAATAATCCATATCCATATATTCGTATAAAAATTCAAGTTGACATATCGCAACGAGAGTACATGAAGCTAGATAAATAATAAATAATAATAATAAACTGTACGTACACAGTGGCGCATTCAGAGGGACTGTGGAACACACCACGCCTGTGAACCGTACGTACACACGATACGATACGATACGGTAGATTTACGTGCACTCAAAAGCTGACAAGGTGGCCAGCTTAATCTAGCACAGATCCTACCCCCCCTGTAGTTTCACTTCTTCCTCCCGGACTGCCTCCACGGACTTTTGCCCGGACCGTTTCTTCGGAGTCACTCGGTTTTTGTTTTTAGTTTTTCGTTATTTTTTCGTTTGTGTGCCGTGCGCTAGATTAAGCTGGCCATCTCGTCAGCTTTTGAGCGCACGTAAATCTACCGTATCGTATCGTATCGTATCATCGACCCGCTTGTTCGCATATCACTCACCAGGTGTCGCTGCGTAGAACTCTGCGAGAAGACTGCGTTGCTGGACGACGTCAAGCCTTTGCTACCGTTCAACACAGACGAACTCACCGACACGACTGAATCTAACCAACACACACACACAGCGACCTACTGAATTGACGGCCAGGCCAGCTGGTTAATAGCTGCCTCCTCAGTATATAGTCCTGCTCAATTTGCTCCTAATACGTACATCATGTTGGCAGTAAGTGATCCACATCTTTCACATTATCACTGTCAATCATTGTCTCAGACATCCCGTACGTCTAGTTTCATCCATCACCAACGCCATAGACTACACTGCAGTGTTTTATTTAACCAATCAGCATTATACTCAACGACCACGTAACTCATCTTGCCTTAGTGTATACCAGCTAATAGCTAAATATGCAACAGTACACGTCGATTTTCATAGCGCATCGTCGCAACAACCTCTAATGTGCTCAGACATGGATCACACAGTTTTACCTGCAAATTACACCATGCCTGCCTTTACTGCCCAGCCGCAGAGCATCACCGCCCTTTGGCTGGTACTCATTTTACCATCCCACAGAGGGTAGAAGGCTGAGACGACCTGGGTGGTTGGTTACATACCGAAATAAAGTGCCGCTTCCGGGAGTCGAACCCGGACACAGTCACCCATCCCACTACGCCACGCCGCTACCTTGATTCTAAGTTCACCAGCATCCTTCAATTAACACAGAATAAATAGCTCTAACTCATACTCTATTGTCTGCATGAAGAACTAATCTTAAAGCACGTGTAGGCTACTAATGAGACGAATTATTCAAACAGACTGCGAACTACAATCCAGTCCTTTCACGCACAGCAAGCATTGTGATCGTTTAACGGCTAAGTAACAGAGAGCGAAGTAGGCGATTAATTTAATCACTGTTTATCTGCTGACAAAAGTAGTGAAACAGCTCAGTGATACCCTGTAAACTGAAGCAGTCGTCAAGTTGGAGAGAGTTGGCATTGAGCTGCAGGACGGCGCCAGTAGTGGCAACAAACAGTGCCGGGGTGGACGACAGCAGCTCACTGAAATCACAACGTCAACACGACCAATAACTCGCAGCACTGGTCGTCGACGCAGATTTCGGTTCAGTAAAACTGAGCAGCACTGCAGCAGTCGCTTCATACCGAGAACTAGAAAACGTAGGCAGTCGTATCGACATGCAGACCCACGCCGGCAGCAGCAGCACGCGTCACTAGCAACCGTTCGACCGTGACGGTTTTCGTAACCGTGTGACCTTGACCTTTGACCTTTTGACCTCTGGGTCAATGCATGTTGAGCATCTACTATAGAGTATGTGTGTACCAAGTTTGGTGTTGATAGCTCAAGCCGTTTTCCTTTTAGAGCGCGGACAAACAGACAGGAAAACAGACAGACGCAACTGAACGCCCTACCCACGCCGGCAGCTATACAGCCGGCGTGAGTAATTATATAGCAATCTTTGTTGATTTTGGTGAAAAAGCATTCCCTCGGTTGGATGAGTCCAGCTAGGATAAAGACGTATTCCCATTTTCCATGCACACCGCGAAATGGACCCGATATGTGTGAAATGTGCTTAAGACAATCTCGGTGAAATGTTTCTTGCGAGATCTTCACATACAGGCAGATAGCAATGAGATATTCAGTAATCTTCACAGTCGTCGTAGTTTATTTAAAACAAGCACCCATGCTTATATACAATTTTAACACATCCTCTGACAGTCTGGTTTTCAACAAAGTGAAATGAGATGCAGTCAAAGACGGCATACATACCCCACCTGGCAAACGGGACAAAACACGTGTCTTTTTTGATTCTGGCCCATTTGCTCCATTATGTGAAAATATGACGCAATCCACAAAACCGGAAGTACATAAAGTATTGCACTGTCGTCAAATTAGGACCGAGCCATAACCACAGCAGAAAATTTGGTGAAATTTGGACGCGTGGTTTTTGAGACATGCGAGCGGACAGACAGACAAACATACAGACATACAGACACGATCATCGCAATACTTTGCACCCCGGTAGAGCAAAGTAACAAGTCACACCATGTCATTCTAAACATGAAGACTACACATCCGGTTTCTTTTTAGATCGTTTACGCTGACTTCATTGTTTGGTTACTTACTACAGACCAGGCTAGTTGCCCGTCGGTTTCTGGCATATTATACAAGCCACTCAGTCAGTGTCGTTTGCATGTCTAGTCACACAGCACAGAGCTGGTGTATTTAAGGAGGTGTGGTACGTGCCATGTGACCCTTTTGTACAGTTCTATAAAGAAAGCAACCAACTGAGAAATGGGTAAATCCACGTTCAACAGCAGATAGTCAGAAGTAAACATTGAACTTTAGCAAGGGGGCTGGCCGCCCCGTCCCTTCCAAAATTGTAAATATGCTACAGCACTGTAGGTTTCAAGGCCGGCGAACCTGACGACACTGTCACTGCCGTGAGAAAGTAGAGATGGTAGTAAAGAAGCCGACGACAGGTGAGGTCTTGAAGGACCACTACAGGTATAGGTGAGTCCAGTGATTGACACTGATGCTTCACACTCGGTCACAGCATCCGCAGCTTCACTCGTCACACGCTGGCATCGCGCACCTGCGCCTCCGATGATCACTGGTGAATCTACACAAATCACAACCACGACATGCTCTTTCATTGGTCGTTTCTCAGTCACGTGACCTTTGTCAACATCAACATCTCATGTAGGCTATGCCACAAAACTAATACATGTCTGACAGTTCATTGTTGCACGCGTGGTGACAGTTTGGGTCACACACAGCAAGACTCGCTCATTCAACATTTTCGCCAGTTTTAAGTATTTGCGGGGTTGGCTTCAAAATGGCTCTTTTGGGGGTTGATGAATTTAGTCTCCTGAACGGAAGCAGTATCAACGCAATCCCTAAAAGGCACCTGGCATTCCTATACCATTCATACTAGTGAGACTTATGTTCATTTCATTGCACAAAAGGTACTAATGACCAGTGTTTCAGAGGGTGAAAGTTGTACACCCCTTGTTGGATAAAAATACGTAATCGTCAAAATCAGTCCACCGGAGCCGGCTGGGCGCTATCCAAGAATAAAGTAAAAAAGATCGACACTATGAAACCGCGAAACAAGTGACGTCACGTGTTCGCTGAGACCACCCACGTTGTTGCAGCGCCACATGTGTGGTCAGAGCCGTGACGTTTCACAATGTTAGTATCGTACTAGCGTACCACTACGCTCGACGGCCAACTCATTGAGTTGTTCGCGGTGTCGTCTCAACAGTCGTCCGACGTCTACTTGATGCAGACAGCGGAAGTCGTGGCCATCGGCAAGGTCGTAGATCCGCACCTGCAGTCAGTCGACATCACCCCCGTGGTCTGTAGTAACAGGCAGTTTGACAACTATCAACCTACTCACCTTCGACTTTTGTTTAAACGGTCGATCATTGACTTACTGGTGATTATAGGTTGACTGTATAGTGTATAACTGCATAATGTGCTATACGTATACATAGATAATATGAGCTGTCCATAGGCCACAACAGCGTTTCAGTTTTAGACAGTAGACTAACGAGGACGGACTTTTATGCCATCGTGAAGTGAAATCTGAGGCGTTGCTGTCCCTTCGACAGAAACAATCACTAAACATTCAACTTCTTAAAAGCTACCAAAATGATACATGAACCATTACTCGCTTTAAATGGTGCAACGTAATAATAACTACAACAATCTCATCTCACTGTCATTACTGCAGGAAAACCACAACAAATCAGCATTGCATTTATTGCAGAAATCAATTTATTGCTCACTGCCGAGCCACTCTCAGTCTGACAATAATTATCTTTCTGTTAATCGGCTTCACTGCATAGTTTGTGTGGTCATTTGCAACTCCCCTGTTATCTCCAGCCTGCCTCACGGTGTACCATCTGCATGTCCTTATCCATACCTTTATCAGCCAAACAAAAGGCACAATATCTAAAACTACAGAAGTGAAAAACAGAAATGACGGATTATTTTAAAATTTAGACGAAAAATCGATAATTATGAAAAGAGCATAAAACAGTAATTTTAAGACTAATAGAAATGGACACTTTGGACAGCGTGAATAGTAGTGTGTTATCGTTCTGACACAGAAACTTGACAGTGATGATGATAATGATGATGACTCACAGTGCCGTCTGTGCTGCCGACAGCGAAACTCTGATGTGTCGGATGCATAGCAAGCCTGACAAACGGCGAAGATGAGATGATTGTTGACTGATAGAGCAGCGTGCATGAAGCTAAGCCCCATACCTGAGTCACACGGCAAAATATTGGTTTACTTCACAGCACTATGAGAACGACCCTGAGTTACCTTTCACGTCATACACCTATTGCAAGCTTTTTCAAATGCGATTTTTCTTACAGTTGTGCCACAGTTGGTGAGACTTCACGTGAGCGCCGCGGTAGCTGATAGCTGACCTACTTATCTTTCTCTGCCACATGTTGGTGAGTAAAGACTATGACAATAATTAACAACAACGAATTACTTACAAATTCACACGGTCATTCTGCTGAAATAAACATCGGTCTGCAGTGATGATGAATCTATCTTGCACCACAGACCTGTAAGCTGCCGACTTAGCCGACATCATAGAATAATTGAGCACTCTCTTACCCTGAAAGTTCTGTCATCAGAAACTGACACCACCGTTGACATATAGTGCGGACAAAACTCGGCACAATTCACATTTCCTGAGTGACCTTCCAGTACGTCCTTCACTTTTGAAGCCTGTGAAATACCATACAGTAGAACCAAACTGAAAGAAACATATTGCAATTTGTAAATTATCAGGGATGAACCAATGGTACTGTCTCTTCCAAACGTAATATTACGACGTTGCGAATGTCACAAAACATCACGGTAGAATGCAAAACATGCATTCACAAGTGGCAGACAGCTTGGCCTACGGCATAAATATATCTTTATATTATCTAGTTATCTTTCACAAACATCAATTTTCCACCAACTCCCATCACAATAACACTGCGAATCAAACTAAAAAAAAACAACAAGGCAGTGTCTCATGCAAGAAAATCTGTAAATCTGTTCACCAGCAACATCTCTACATGTTGTAGATAAATTTTCATGAAATTTTGCATGGGGTCAACCTAATGGCAGGACAACTGACAAGACTTCAGAAGTGATCTGTATTTGTATTTCTCAAATATTAATTGCACAAACTAACAATAGTAACATGCCTGCATTCATAAACAGCCACTTCATACCCGGTGCCGCCACCTGGTAAACTGGATGAAACAAACCACTGTCTCTGATTCTGGCCCAATGGCTCCATTTTGTAAAAACATGACGTCATCCAGCTGAGAACCAAGCAACAGGCCCAAATAACATGTACAGAAAAACATTTTGTGAAGTTTGGACATACAGTTTTTGAGATATGTAAGAGAACAGACAGACACGGAGACAGACAAACATACAGATATACAGGCACGCTAAACAGAACACTTTGCACCACTACCAGGGATGTAATAATAATGACAAAAACTGTGCTTCATCATCATTTGCTAGGCGGCACCACTGTATGCTTCAAACACAGATGTAACATGTTGTGTAAAAGTGATTTATAATTTTTTGAAATGCTGTAATTCAAAAGGCTCTGTGGTAGTATGTAAATTCTCAGAGTATCTTTGAGTTAAGATATGTAGTACAAACCTGGATGTCGACGATGTAGATCAACTTGTCAGCAGACATAGCAATCAGGTGATCATCAGGACTGAAGCAGACGTAACTGACATGTTCTGCAGACGATGGAACCGGACAGACCACTCGACCTCGAGTGCCACGAGAACGTCCATCTGACCACGTACACACTCCAGTTAGGTAAACTCTCTCTGTCGCTATTCAACTGCCTCTACTGGGATTTCCATGGAAACATTTATTGGCCAGGATGAGATTAAATACTTGTTGTATGCCATTATGATTGCTGGGCAGAAAATCTGACAAACAGATGTACCAACAAACCACAACACGGGCTAAGAACAATGTTCTCCTTCCTCATGCAGAGCACACAAATTTGTCGGTCTATGTACAGCAATATCAGTACCTGTGTTCAAGAGGAGTTGATCTATGTTCCACTGAATGAGGTAGTCACCAGCTGTGGCTGAGCACAGCAGTGTTGGATTCTGTGTCTGACTGAAGGCTAGGGCAGTGACAGAACGTCGGTGTCCATCGAGCACTACTGGCTACAAACACAGAGCCACAAAACAACAGTCACATAGCAAAAATAACAATACTGTTACAAAGACTATCAAATTTATACTACCATGTCAGTGTGAAATGGCAATATTAAGCTTGCCACAAAATCATGGCAGATGCAACTATGCCATTGACGTTACTTCTTATGCCACAAACCTAGAAAGATGGTGATTTCCTGACAATATGTTGTACTTATATCAACATGATTATATATTGCTACTTTAGTTTCTAACTCATTGACAAAGTGCATTTAGAACAGGTCATCAGTACCTTTGTGCAAACCTGCTTTCGTGGCCGAGTGGTTAACGTACTCGGCCGCCATGTGCCTGGGCTGGCGCATTGGACCGACATAAAGGTCTCAGCGCTGGGGTCCAGAGTAGGCTGGACCCCTGCCCGCAATAACGAATAAACGAACGAACCTTTCGTGCAATGAAATGAACATAGGGCCCACTAGTATGAGTATTAAAGAAAGTTTGATTTTACAGCATAACTGATCAATTCATAAATATTTACATTGACAACGACATCTAAACAAAAAATAATAAACAGATTAACACCTCAGTAGATTCAACAGCAAGGTTCCACACAGCAATTGCATTTCGTACATGTGGTAAAGCCAGTACATCACCACTGCACGCCAGCTGTATATTTCCTGGCAGTTCATCGGTTTTCAGTGACGCTTTGTGACACACGAACATTTCTACAACACATAATTATAGCACTGTATGTTTCCTCATGCTACAGAACAAAAAACAGTGTTTACTACAAAAAGAATTCTTCAAATAAAAAAATACTTTTTAAGAGAGCAAATGGCAGACAATGAAAATATAGTTTTAAAAGGCTGTTTATATTGCAAGCAACCAGACCAGGCCAGACTTCATGCGAGGCGAACGAGGCAGGCAAGGTGGGCAACAGTAATTAGCGGAGTTTTCGGGTAGATGAGAACTCCTGATGATACTAATACTCATTATTTAATCACAAGCGTTGAAGCGTGTATAGCAAGGCCTCAAATAGCCAAAAATGGGCTTGTATTGCTCTTTACTGTCACATAAATTCAGCAGCAGTAACGGCTTATAATATAGGCTAGGCCACAAGAAACCTGCCGCATTACAACAAAAATAATAATAAGAATAATTAGTGTTGTTACGGTAACCGAAACCGCCGCCGAAACCTAGGTTTTTTCCTACAATCGTCTGTCGCCGAAACCTAGGTTTTTCTGCCGGAATTGACGGTTTTCAGGCAGGTCTCTACGCTGAAATTGTCAAGATAAATTCAGTGAATTTTATCCAATAACACTTTTGCTGCAACTAATGTTAGACCAAGTACATCATTTTCAACCGGCACCGATTCACCAATACGATACCACTATGCGTAGTGAGCAAACGTAATACAACGTGACTGAAGATAACGGCGTCTGACGCCGCCTTAACTGATATCAACGGCGGCGGCGGGTGCCTTTGATCTGTCGTACGCAGTCAAACACAGCAACTATCACTCTGCATTTAATAGCCAAAACACTAAGCGGTTAACTAAACACTGCAGTTTGCAAAGTAGGCCTATACGGTTGAGTCAAAAGTTTGAATTATATCCATTATTCTGTTATGAGTTCCCAGTTCTTTAAATAAATCATGAATATAACGTCACTGTCAGTGCTCATTTATTAAGCACAGCATGCCAATGATCGATTTCATGTACTGAGTACTCAGTATTTAAAACTGATCAGAGACAAGTTGTGCTTGATAAAGAGCAGCAGCATATCAGCTTTTTTGGAGCCAGCCTGTTACGTCTGTCTGTGAACATGTGTGACGCCGAGCTGTACAGATGCTCACTAGCAACGGATGTCGGTGGCACAGACAGCCAGACAAGTAGCACTTCGCAACACGTGTGACGTTGGGTACAGGTGGTTTTCACACCACCAGTCACACGCTGTTGGATACTTGCTGCTGTCGACTGGAGTTATACACAGAAATATGTAACGTACTGCTGCAGGTTTGATGTGCAGTGGGCCGCATAAGCATAGTTATGGTCTCCGACAGTGGCGGTTCTACGGGGG
>Ga0209780_1000870_pt1 | contig 18151 bp, 14 predicted proteins | sample WorMetexBAHAMAS2_FD_187384 | JGI IMG/M metagenome (GOLD analysis project Ga0209780, IMG submission 187384) | Marine gutless worms symbiont microbial communities from Max Planck institute for Marine Microbiology, Germany - Inanidrilus exumae... | ecosystem: Host-associated > Annelida > Digestive...
GTCGATTCTGTGGGGGGTCGAAAATTGCCCTTTCCCATTGACAAAGCCAGTGGCCGTTAACACAGGGCTGGCGCTACCGCGCAGCCTGTGATGAATTTCATGTGTTGTTGTTGCAGATCGTGAAAATCAGTCCATGCTCATCACGTACGTTACAACTGTTATTTTGTAGGCATACAGTAGTAGAAGCAATTTACATGTTGTATTTTATTTTTAACTATTTTAACTACTGTCATTTTTATTGTGTGCGTGTTGTAGACGTTTAATTCGTGGTGTCTTTTTATTGTACCGATCCAGCCTTTGGCTGCAAAAGATCAATAACTGCTACTAAGAGGCATAGTATACGTCGAACCATTACCGTAGTCGGCTAAATGTTGCTAAAGTGGTCGATTCCTCGTTGACTGAGTGCTTTCAGGTTCTATATTTGCACAATATCACATTGTGTGACTGACAGCGGAGAATCGGGAGCCGGAAAGACGGAGAACACGAAGAAGGTCATCTCGTACTTCGCTCTCGTAGCGGCTGCCAGTGGTAAGAGAGACGCGGCCGAAGAAGCAGAGGAAAAGAAGGTCTTTACGCGTCATCATAAAATTTTAGGCTGATGTCAAAATATATCTTACGCACAGACACGCAAAATGTACGAAGAATCTGTAATAATTATACTATAGCAATTTTAATCGTCGGGTGTCGATGTATATTACAAGCTGTCTCTAGAGTGAGTGCATTTAACGTCTAGATAGCTAAATACTTACTGCAGCTAAATAAAATAAAATCACATAATGTTGGTAATTAATCGTAGAAATGTAATTCTTTGTTCTTCTATGCGACACGGGCGACCCCTATTGACGAGTTTTTAACTTTAGTCGTACAACAGTATAAATACACATACAAGAGCTCAACAACGGCTGAGAGGGCTGATCGTGGCGTAGCGCTAGCCTAAATTTTTCTATGGAGGTAGGCTTTTAATTGATGGTTTGACGGACGTCGGGTTTTTGCCAATTCTATGGACATAGGCTTTCACCACTGGAGGTCCTGTGTGGTAACCTTAACACCAAAAAACAACAACTGGATTCATTTAGACGTTTAGCAATGATACACAACACACACACGCACACAACTCGTAGGCCCTTATAGTAAGTAAGTAAGTAAGTAGCCTTTCATTTCGCACACTTATAGCATAATCCGAACTGTTATCACGGTCTGCTAAGAAGCGAGAAGCAGCAGAACTAGAATGATTTTATTAACCGAAACACGACAAATGCAGGTTTGCTAAAGGCGCGTTCACATCGCCGCAACAAAACTGAACTGAGCTGACTGGCAGTTCGTAGTGTGAACACATTCCGCTCTGTTCAGTTAAACTCATGGGTTAAATCTATTGGGAGCTAGGATCCCACACGTTTCGCTTGAGCTCCCACGCTCCACTTGCAGACTCCTATACACGTCCAGCTACAGCTCCCTAATGGTCCTACGTCCATGTCCAGATCATGATCGCTGCAATACAGTTGTCGAATATAGTACGAATGCAAAAAATCAGGAATTTTAGAAAAAATGGACAATTGCTAGTTAGCATATTACTGAAATAGTGTGATAATAATTATTTTACGTGCACAATCACGGCATGACACTGGAATTCGCATATTTACCCACGCCGGCTGTATAGCCGCCGGCGTGGGTAGGGCGTTCAGTCGCGTCTGTCTGTTTGTCTGTCTGTCTGTTTGATTGTCCGCGCTATAAAAGGAAAACGGCTTGAGCTATCAACAGCAAACTTGGTAGGGACATGTACTCTATAGCAGTCGCTCGGCTTGCATTGACCCAGAGGTCAAAAGGTCAAAGGTCAAGGTCACACGGTTACGAAGACCGTCACGTCGCACGGTTGCTAGTGACGCGTGCTGTTACGGCTGTGTGCTGCTGCTGCCGGCGTGGGTCTGCATGTCCATACAATTGTCTATGTTTTCTAGATCGGTAGATGGGACTCCCAAACTCCTTCAAGAGTAATTTAGCCCCCGGTTCAGCTCGCGATTTAAACGAGTCTTAACTGTAAGAGATTAGTACGCTGTGTGTATTGGTGTGTTGCCGCCACTTCACTTGGTCGTCTGTACATGCGATGATCTTATGTACACGCCTGCCTGCCTGGTGGTGATTTAAAGTCGGCAGTTAAGGGAACGCTGGAGGACGCCATAATTCAGACCAATCCGGTGCTCGAGGCTTATGGCAACGCGAAGACAATCCGTAACAACAATTCGTCGCGATTCGTAAGTTTTCGATCCGCGTCCGGGACGCGTCGAGGACGCATTGATATGGGGATGATATGCGGAAAGACAATTTCAGCCAAGTTGACTGAAGCACCGCTCGTCACTTCGCAGCCAACACCGTCTTATGATTTAGTTAACATGTTACTAGATTGAAACAATCCTTATCCATTCTGTGACAGTCTATGTTAAAACAAAACACAGACACAGCCTATGTATATTACAACATTTGTTGTCATTTACCATAAACCGGTGATTCTTACGCCAAAGCTATTAATATGTTTTTTGACAAATTTGACATTTTTTATACCCGAATTTCGTATGACGTGCTCTACCATTTTTGGACGAAAAAGTAAGAAAATATGTTTTAGGGAGACATGTATACATGTCGGTGACGAACGGTGTCTTTGCAAACGATGTTAATTATTCGATGTGCGCCCGACTGCAAACGCTATTTGCTAATGCTTCGCGCTTTGTTCTACTTACATTTTATACGATACGATACGATACGATACGATACGATACAGTAGATTAACTTGCGCTCAAAAGTTGACGACATGGCCAGCTTAATCTAGCGCACGGCCCAGAGAGGAAAAAATAAGGGAAAAAATAAAATAAAAAACCGAGTAGATCAGAAGAAATGGTTCAAGCAAAAGTCATTGGAGGCAGTCCGGGAGGAAGTAGTGAAACTACGGGGGAGGGGGTAGGATTTGTGAAAGAGGTAGGCTTTAAGCCGGGAGTAAGAGAGAGATGGAGTTATACTGTTATAGATGTATAGAGTGGTGACTTTAACTCGGTCGACAAGAAAACTTCGCGATAGTCCAGTTCTGGTCGGCTCCACTCGGGCTTGTTCGGCTCGAATTGGCGCCATGTTTTGTTCTGCAGGCGCAGAAAGAGCGCGGCACCTTGGAAGATCAGATCGTCCAGACCAATCCCGTACTGGAGGCGTACGGTAACGCTAAGACGATCCGTAATAACAACTCGTCGCGATTCGTAAGTAGATCACGTGACCGAGTCACGTGACCGCTTCGCTCGCGCGGGCGTGTGTGCGTGCAGTGACGTCACTTCCAGAGTGTGCAGATGTAGGTAGCGGGTGTGCAGTGTAGTGTGATACCTAGCACACCCGGAGTGTGCCGTTCGTCTAGGTGTGCCATGTAGGTGTGCGGTGTGCCGTGTGTGTGTGCCAGTGTTTAGAGCAGGACGGAAATTATCGCACAAACACTAAAACTGATCCGTTTGCCGTTTTCAGCTTTTTTGTCGCACTGACGATGTTGTCATCCAGAGCGATGGTCTCGCATGTTGTATCGTTGTGTGTCTGTCTGTTTGTGTGAACAATAACGTTTGAGCACATTGGCCTTTGACTTAAATATATGGCTTGTTGGTTTATCTTGACCTTACTAGGCCAAGGTCAAAGTTCACGGTCACGGGATGAAAAAGATTCCCATTTGGCTGTGGATGTATGTTGCTAGGCGAGGCTAACCGAGCGTGGCTAAAAATTGACCTGAATTTGAAACTGTAAATACGTAATAGCCAGGTAGTTGTTTTTCGAGTCTTTTGTGCTAAAATGGTCGGTGCGACCTCGAGTGAGGCTTTCTAGTCACATCGAATGCTCAACTTTATTTACCGCACTTGACCGTCACCGACGCGGATGGAGATGTAAACTTAACAAACAAAAAAACAGTTATTGTAGTGTTTTACTCTTTCTCTATAAAACTTATGAAGCTGATAGCGTTAGGTATAGCTTCTTCTGCAACGCGTCGCATGCCTTTTTAGCGAACATTAACTCCATATGCTGTCGCCCGTCCGTCGTCTGTCTGTCTGTCTGTCTGTAATGTTCATGCGCCCTACTCAGCCGGTTGCATTTTCGGCATTCTTTTTACGCCATTTGGTATCTTGGCCATCCATTGATATCCACGGAAAATTTTACGTAGATCGTCCCAGGGAAACCCTTCCGTCGGGGGAGGGTTAAACGCAAGAGGGGTAGCCAAATATAGCGATTGAGAACCTACGGAAGGCTATATCTCGGAAACGGTGCAAGATAGGAGGTAAGTTAGTATTAATCACTAATAGGAAGTTGTATATGAGCTTTCGATTAGTACCAAAATCGGTGACCTTGAATGACCTTGAACGGCGTAATGACCCTAATTTTACGTTATTTCACCGAATTCGCTAGCTTCCGGGCGCATTACGTAAAAGTGGTTGAAGATATACATAAACATTCTGCAACAAAAATGTAGCCCTAAGCATCTACGTTTTAGCGATATATCACTTACGATGATATGACATACATGATATTGACAGTTTAGAATCATAGGGGTGTAACTCGAATTTTTATCAATATTCGATTACTTACTGCTGTTTGTTCTATATGACCAAGACCAGTTGAGCACCAGCTGCATGAAGCTGGTTCTCGAACGTTTTGTTATTTGTCAATGAGCAGCCTTACTGCGAGTGCGAGCCAACGAACGAGGTATAAATATTTTATAACTACAAGCTCGAAATTCTGTAGCAGATTCATAAATTTAAGACTTAATATGATATGATACTTTGAAACAATTTCTAATAAGTAACACTTCGACTTCCAGTTTCTCGAATTTCGGCATTATAATCGTTAATTATTTCCCGATTACTCCAGAATTTATCCAATCTTCATTTAAATGTGTTAGTAGATTCTGCATGCACCACGTCATTAGGCAGACTGTTCCAACTCTATTAGCAAAACGAATTTGCGCAGATTATATCTTGTACGAGTATTTTGTTGTCCTAAATCATTGCCTTTAGTTGTCAAAGTAGTTGATGGAGTTAAATTTGGTATTGCTGCCAAGTCATGTTTGCCAGATAATATCTTATAAGTTTAAATCATATCCCCTCTAATCCGTCGATAATGTAACATTGGTAGCTTGCAAATTTTCAGATGATCAGAGTATTTTAAATGACTGATTTTTGGTAATGATTTAGTTGCTTTTTTGTACTTTTTCCAAGGTTTCGATATCCGACTTCCTATATGGTGTCCACACACTATTACAATAGTCCAATTGTGATCTAACTAAGTTTTTATACACTAGAACAAAGCTAGATATTGATAGATATTTAAGTAGGTTCTCGTGTTTGTATTTTAACTTTTGAGGTACGTGTGCAATGTAAAAATGTTCACGTTCGCTATCTCATCTCCTGATGAATTTCTTGTTATTGTTATTAAACCTCATTAATAAAGCACATCTGATTCAACCCGCATTTTCTTTCGTTGCCGGTTGCATGGCGAACTTAACATTAACTTTTCTCATCATTCTTAATGCATGTTTTGCATGTATTTTTTCTTGGCGTCGCTTGTTCGCGCTTTGAAAGTTCTTGTTTTTCGGGTTCACAATTGATAGCTACTAACGTTCAGTCTAACGTGATGATGGAAATGATATTAACCAGCTTTGGCTAGGCGGAATGCTCTACATTACTGCGAATAGCAGCTTTTCTACGGTAGCAAAATGCACCTTACTGTTCGGAGAATAAGTTACATTTACTATCGTTAATACGGAACAGTGTGAAATGTATCTCTTTTTTGTATCTGTCTTGTATCTCTTTCGTTTACAGTTGTCCTATAAGAGTCAGTGTGATAAATAATATTCAATTACGGTACTACGTCGACTTATTAACTAGGGAATCTATTTATGTCATTTGTACTTATTTAGTTGTTGCATAACTAATGTTCTAATAATGCTACGAAAAGAAAGAGTGGCATGAGTGAATGGCAATTATACGTAAAATTAGTCAGTTTTGTTGTCGTTCGATATAAATGATAATACATTGTTGCTTTTTAATTAACATTTATGATAGCAATGCTCGTGACCGTTTGGTTTAATGTTTACAATGACAGGGAAAATTCATTCGCATACATTTCGGCACAAACGGAAAGATTGCAGGAGCTGACATCGAAACTTGTGAGAATTTACATCGTTTTATTTATATGTACGCTGTAGATATGATATATGGTGATATATGTAGCATTATTTATTTGTTTAGTGGAATTCATGCATTAATTAAGTAATTCATTATTTTTCACTGTGAGTATGTACGTTTGATTTATTGTTCATCTTGTGTGCATACGTCTCTTCTCCATATTAGAAACTAGAAGCCCGCACTCACAAGAGTGCAAAGACCCACGTCAGCACCGGTTTTGTGACTCTTAACCATGACCTTTGACCTTTGACCCCAAAATAAATGGGTTTCCGGGAATCATCGTGGAACATGTGTTTGTCAAGTTTGGTGATCCTAGCTGCAACGGTTTTTCGAGATATCATGCGGGAAAACAGACAAACAAGGGTGAAAAACTCTACCGGCGACGGCCGCCGGCGTAGGTAATAACCCAGCTGATTAACTTTCGAGGCAAAAAAGCATCTAGCCTACGAGACAGGGAAAATGATGTTTCGCTGATAATAAAGCATGAAGGTATATGCTAGTCTGCAGCAGGGTGTCGTGTATGTGTATATGAATGAGCCTACTGTATGCGTCTTGACAGTCCACGTTTTAATGAATTACGACGCAGTGCGACTGACGGTTGTCGTCGCTGATACGACCATGTCGGTTGGCATGACGACAACCGCTGTAGCTGATGTTATGCGCAGATCTGCTTGAGAAGTCACGCGTCACTTACCAGCAACCGGGACTCGAAAGAAACTATCACATTTTCTACTGGTTGCTGTCTGGACAAATGCACGCTATCGCTGGTTCGTATCTACACCTTGCGATATGTATACTGTGTACTATAATTATTTAAAGTACCCGTAACCCCATAGTCCCTTATGGACCGTAGTTTACTGCAGTTTGCTAGGCAGACAGCCCGCAGCTGACGTTAGTCATAAACCCAACAGTAGGCTACCGTTACTTTCTGACCGGCCTTTCTCAGCCACAAAGCGTCACCGCCCTTGGCCAGTGCCATTTAAGCCCCGTCCTCACCTGCAACAGTGTCGAAGCAACATTGTCGAACGCTACAAGTCGAACGATTCTTTCGACAATGTCGAAACAAATTGAACATGTTCAATTTGTTTCGAATTTGTCGAAAGAACGAAATTTCGTTCGACATTGTTGCCGAAACCGGGAGCATTGTTATCAAAACGGCAAAAATGTCGAAGTAACATTTAACTTTGTCGAAAGGACGATATTTTACGATAAACTCGTTCGACATTGTTGCCGTTTTTGCCAACAAAATCGAATGTTGCTTCGACAAAGTCGAATGTTACTTCGACATCGTTGCTGGTGTGAACGGGGCTTTAAACTGCTTGGTGGACAGAGGATTTGTCTACGGTCACTGTGTGACTGCAAAACGGCCGGGGATCGAACCGGCGACCTTTAGATTGATAGTCCATCGCGGTACCTATTGCATCACCGCGTTTACGTTGTGCTTATTTCATTATTCTGTTTACTTTTTACACTCTAGTTAATATGCACATTTCACGATACATCATTAATGATGGAATCAAATGATACTATAAAACCAGAGTTATGCGTCGTACGTAAAATAAATGGAAATGTATAAAAACTATAAAAATTTCTGAAATAAACGCGCGTTTCACTCGAGAGTAGAACTGATGAACAGTGAACTGGTCAATGGCAATAACGTAATGTAATTTATGGAGTTTCATTTCAAATGCAGAAATATAATGTTAGCATATATATTATATACGCTTTTTCAGTAAAGTCTCCAGCCATTTCCTTACACGTTCTATTCGTTGCAAATTAGTAGAGGAAGGACTCGACCTTAGGGCAAATTTGCAAATTGCGATAGTTTGCTACGTTACTTTGGTATTTGAGAAAATTAACAAATTTGTTGTATGTCTACTTCGTTATATTATTGTTCACGTACTGTAGTTATTCGACACTTAATTGTTTTACTTTCGATTTCTGCCGCGAATGTTTGTTAATCTGGTTAATAAAGATTCTTCTCACGTCTTTGAGTCTTACATTCTGATGTTGACCTATAAGATTGACAGCATTATTACAGTAGTCTATCGTCCGTAATGGAGTTGTGCCTATACGGAGCTGTGTCTCAAGGTGACAATACGAAACATCGGAATAAAAACGCAGGAAATTATGAAAGAAAAGGGAATTCGTTGAAGACAACTAATGCATAACGTTGCGCTGCATTTCAGACAAGCTGCTGATCCAGGAAGACCCGGCATTATACTACTTCATCAACCAGGGTTGCCTCACCGTTGACAACATGGATGACAAAGAGGAAATGCAGATCGTTGACGTACGACAGTCTTCGTCCTTCATCTTTATGAGTTTCTTAAACTTACTCCACAGTCGGTGCTTCTATGGTCTCCATGTTTTATTTGGATCAACAGTAGTAATTACGGTGGCCGCGTCTAGCAGAAAGCGTAGTGCAACGGTCTGGCGTCCGTCTATCTGTCTGTCCCGTCGGCATACTCATCGTGACTCATTAGGAGGCAGCATGCGACGCGGCCAGCGTACATTTCGGCCCGACAATAAGAAGGACTGGCATACTTGTTTCTAAGTATGCTGTATGAACCTGTGTCAGCATGCAGCAGTACGTTGTGTAGCTAGGATAAAGTTTATAAATTACATTCCGTTCTCTGCCTTTTGCTGCCTGATTTGTCTATATTTTTATGCACTACGATATTTAGCTGTCGTGATGTCCAGTTGACAGAATTGATAACAGCACATGATGTACATGGTGAAATTGTTATTATGAATGAGTGATCTAACAGTAGTTAAGTAGCGTTCTCACTGACGCCTTCACACGCGTTCGCACGTGTTCGAACGTCGTCGACTATAGTCGGCCGAGATCAACCGCAGTTGACGGTGTCTGTGAGAACGCTGCATTAACGAAGCGGTTATTTCTACGGCACAACGCTAATTCGGTGCATTGTAACTGGCGGATTGATACAGGACGGTTTCGCTGTGCTGGGTTTCGCCGAGGAGGAGAAGATGAGTCTATATCGGTGTACGTGCGCCGTGCTGTACTTCGGTGAGACGAAGTTCAAGCAAAGACCGCGAGAGGAGCAGGCCGAGGCTGACGGAACCGCAGGTACGTACAAGAAACCCGCACGCCTTCAGGCCCATTCGCATATTGCCGACAAAGAACAGAACTAAACTATACAGTTCAGCTTAACTGTGTCGCAGCGATGTGAACGGGCCTTTAGGAAAAGCAAAAAGTGGTCAAAGAATTTTGACTGAAGGCCGCATCGCATGTCGTGCCGTTATTTAGGATTGAATGATCCATTTCCTTGCAAGCCGTTATTGATACCACAGCAGGGACTCCCAATGATTTTCTATGGCCGGACAACTCCAAAAACGTGTCCTTCCCGTGGGGTGCATCTCGACCCCCTCTTGCCCACATGAGTCAGCTCATGAGTCAGCTCCCAAACGGCATCTCGATCGATTCAGCCGTTTATGCACAGTACATCAGTGTGACGAACACAAACAGGCATACATACCACACTACGTGTGACATCTTTCGCAATAGGCCGCAATCGTCGCATCTACGCAATGCACTCGATGCGGCCTAAAAAGACGATGTGAATGACGATATCGAATCAATCAAAGGCTAGTTCGATATGTTCCTTTAAGTGTCATATTTTCCTATATCGGAGCGCACTACATACACTGCAGCCGTGATTTGCTTCGCTAACGAACAAACCGAAACTGTGACGTGCTATGCAGACATCCCGCCGACCGAGAGAGCTCGATGCCGTAATCGGCAAGTTTCTGACCTGCTATGTTCTCAGGCCAACTCAGCTTCCTATTCTTAGCTGGACGGAACATGGCAAAATCTGTACCGTAGTTGTTGGCAGTGCAGCTAACCGACAGTAGTGAGTTGAGAACAGTTCTGCTGTACGGCTCCTGATAGCCGGAACCGCCCCGAACAATCCCTGCTTAATGGGCGTGACCTAATATTTTATTTAGGACGCTGCGGACCAACTAGGAAGCATACAGCAGAACTGCCCTACACTCACTCTGCCGACAACTACTCATTATGCCATGTCCCGTCCCGCTGAGAATAGGAGGCTGAGCTGGCATGAGCACATACATGTATAGGTTAGCAACTTGCTGACGATAGGTGAGCGTGGAACTCGTGCACGAGTCCGATATTATAAAGTGTAGCGCGCGTGCTTGCGTTTTCAGAGGCAGAGAAGGTGGCGTTCCTGCTCGGCGTCAATTGCTCTGACCTCCTCAAGTCACTTCTCACACCGAAGGTCAAGGTCGGCAACGAGTACGTCACCAAAGGCCAGAACAAAGACCAGGTCGGCAGAGTGTCCTTCGGTGCTCTTTCCTGAGAGCGCTCTGTAACGTGCTGAAAAACTCGCGGATTATTACGCTGGCCCCATCCATAGCGAAAAGCGTATTGTAACAGTCTGACGACCGTCCGTCTGTCTGTCCCGTCGGCATACTCAATGTGACTCACCAGGTGGCATTTCGGTCCAACAATGAGGAGGACCGACAACCAAACCTTGGGGTATAGCCAGAGCCAGGGTTTTTTTGGAGTCCTAATACAGGGGGTATAGGATGGAAATGCCCTGGTAGGGAGGGTAGAAGCGAAAAAACAAGCCACGCATTTCACGACAACAGTCGAGGAGACCACTATCGCAGACCTTTCTCAATGAATTTATGACAATCTCACAGTTCGATTGTAGCTGAGGGGGCCGGTCCCCTTGATTGAATTGCCCTGGCCGACATACTTGTTTAATTGATTGAAGTGCCGGATTTATCGGTTAATTGATAGATTGAGTTCGTTACCGACAGTGTCTTATTCGTTGAGTGACTTACAGCAGTATAGTTTATTGTCTGGACTCGAGCATGATGTATTCCTGCAGGTCGTCTACGCTGTGGCCGCTCTGGCTAAAGCTATCTACGCCAGGATGTTCTTGTGGTTGGTCGGCCGATGCAACAAGACTTTGGAGACGAAAAACAAGCGACAGTATTTCATCGGTGTTCTAGACATTGCCGGCTTCGAAATCTTCCAGGTAGCTCTTGCGATTACAGCGTACAGTTCGCGCGTGTCTCTGCTACCAAAGATTTCAGCAAAATTCAGGCGTACCTTCAACGGAGTCGTTTAATGCAGGCGAGGTAGGAAAAATCGCGATTTTTGCCAAGCATCTAGCAATGTCTCAGAAACGAAATACGATATACTACAGTACGGACCAGTAATAGGAAGCCACAGACGATTTATCGAACCGTGTCACTGTCGATGAAATTAAATTAGCTTTAGCAGTTGCAACAGCTACTATGTACCTCTTCGGTGTCAATACTGCGTATTTCATATAGGAAGCTATTCGCAATGCTCGAACGTCACATTGAGCTGCTTTTTACTGTCATATTTGACGCGAACACGAAGAACTATGCAAGGTCACTCGAGGTCGCGTAAGCTCCTTATTCATAGAGAAATTATAATATCACATAAACGACACATGAAAGAGACATAGTTTACATGGAAATACTAATAGGAAGTCGTAATTTATCGAATGCAGTCACAGCCAGCAAGTGTGGCTATTTGCTGTAGCATATGACCACCAGGAAAGTGACGGCTGGTTGGCGCTAGCTAATGGTAAGCTACCGCAGCACTTTCAGCCCGGTCCACACTAGCAACAATGTCGAAGCAACATTGTCGAAGCAACAGGCAACTTTGTTGCCTGTTGCTTCGACAATGTTGCCGTTTTGGGCAACATTGTCGAAGCATTGTTCGACTTCGTCGAAAGGACTAAATTTCAACGCAAAACTCGTTCGACATTGTTGCCGTTTTTGGCAACAAAGTCGAACGTTGCTTCGACATTGTTGACAAAAAACGGCAACAATGTCGATGCAACATTCGACATTGTAGCAGCTACATTCGACAATGTTGCTTCGACAATGTTGCTGGTGTGGACCGGGCTTTATTACCGCGCTACATACGACCTCGGTGCAGCAAGCAGACACGCAGACACACCACGTCCTGAGTCAGGCACAGTCTCCACGATACTGTTTCCCCGTCCCGTTTAGTGTAGGAGGCTAAAGTTTGCTGAACACACTTGCTTGAGGTTCGGCTATTTACATACTGATTGCTGGCGATTGTGAGTGCGATTACTGGAGCTACTTCGAACACAGAGCGCCATCTGTCGACGATCGGTGTATGTCGTGATTGTTTGTATTCAGTACAACACGTTCGAGCAGCTGTGCATCAACTACACCAACGAGCGTCTGCAGCAGTTCTTCAACCACCACATGTTCGTTCTCGAGCAGGAAGAGTACCGCAAGGAAGGCATCCAGTGGGAGTTTATCGACTTCGGCATGGACCTCCAGCAGTGCATCGATCTCATTGAGAAGGTATACAACGACCACCACTACTCATTCTATCTACTACTACTACTGTTACTACTACCAGGCCGTATCGCAGCAATATAGCTAGAGTAGCGTAACGGAACCCAGGTCGACTCAGTCTTCTACCCTCCGTGGGACGGTAAAATTAGCACCAGCCAAAGGGCGGTGATGCTCTGCGGCTGGGAAGGTAACCGCAGGTCTGGCGTAATGGCAGCCTACCGCCGGGTGGATGACTTAAGTCATCTGTGGGCTGACTGCCTGTACATCGGGATCAGCTCCGGGCACAACGCTCGGTAACGAGTATGGGAAGCCTTTACCTTTTAGCGCAACGGGTGGACGGTTGGACTTGCGATCAACAGGTCGTGGGTTCAAATACTACTCGGGGCAAAGCAAGCAAGTTGTTCACATCTACTGTACGTGCCTCTGTCACCAAGCAGTATAATTTGGTACCAGTCAAGGGGCGGTGATGCTCTGCGGCTCGGGAGGTAACCGCAGGCATGACGGAAAGTATTGGCAGCCTACCGCCGGATGGATGACTTAGTCACCTGCGGGCTGACTGCCTGTACACCGGGATCAGCTCCGGGCCTAACGCTCGGTAACGAGTATGGGAAGCCTTTACCTTTTACCTTTTAGCGTGCGTGGTCTGTCTGTTTGTCTGTTGATCACATTCATAAGCTCTGCAAAAACGGATGAACCAATAGAGATGCGGTTTGAGGCACTGACGCACAAAACCACGCATTAGATGGGGGTCAAGATACCCCACCGGGAGGAGCAATTTGGGGGTTGTCTGGCCCACTAAAAGCATTGGGAGTCTCTGCTGCGGTTTACGCAGCAAAAGGGATCGTTCGAGCGTCAATAACGGCAAGCAGCGAAAGGGATAATTCAATTCTCAATAACGGTACGACATGCGATGTGGCCTTTTGTCAAAATGTTCTGACAATTTATTATTGTTATTATTATGGTATTGCTATTTTCGAAGTTTTCACGCAATGTTTTGTTTTTTCCACAAGTCTCCGCTGTGCTGACAGACGAGCGCGACGCAGTGGCTCAGCGCAGGGTAAATATTCCATATCGCATCATATAGTAATCAAACCATTTCTGCTAAATACAGATCTCGACAGTGTGATCAATATTTGTCCGGGGCGAACTAAATTGACAGCGCTTGAGGCGATCAGCCGTTCCAGAGATATGGTCGATGCCCACCAAAATTTAAATGGTTCACGTGACTTAACCACGCCCCTTTCAGGGATGGTTTGCCATCCTTGGGCTAGTACTTGCTATCTTCAACCTACCTACCAAATTTGAAGTCTCTAACTCCACACACTACGAAGATGTAAAAGGCGATACAAAATGTCGAAAACGGGGTGGTATGGGGTAGCTGGGGTCACTCAAGGTCACTGGAAATTACACCATTTGATAGAGCGCATACGAGTTCCTATTAGTGTTCCATAGTAAATTAGTGACTATGTCTCTATCTTGCACCATTTCTGAGATATAGCGAGATATTGGTCGAAAATCGCCAATTTGAACGTACCCCACCTCTATTAGGCGCCCCCGTTGGGGTGACCCCGTTGGAATTTCGCCGAGATCTTTGGCGTCAGAAAACTAGAGTCCATATGCTATGGTACGGATTTGTTTGCGTGAGTCTATGTGAAGCCATTTTGGTGCAGTACCAGTTTTGTAACAGACAGAGACAGACAGTCGGACGGACACACGGACGGACGGACACATGATGACAGCATATACCGCGCTAACGTATATGTCAATTTTGTGACGGTTTTAGCCTATGGGAATCATGTCCATTCTGGAAGAAGAATGTATGTTTCCCAAAGCTTCAGACAAGACGTTCTTAGCGAAGCTGTACGAAAACCACATGGGCAAGTCGCCGAACTTCCAGAAACCAAAACCGGTCAAGAACGTTCGCTTTGAGCCGCATTTTGAAGTCGTACACTACGCCGGAACGGTAAGTTCCACCCGCCGTATTGATGTCTGCTTTTCTCTCAACTTTCGTTTAATCTTTTCTTCCGCCGAGGTTACGATTAGTGATTGCAAGAGCGCAATTTTTAGAAAACATCTTCCTGCTTTCCAGCAAATAGTATCAAAAACAGGGAAAGCATACGAGTTATCACGAACATTTTGCAGTAATAGTATCGCCGCGTATAATATTTATGATTAAAAAAGTTATTGCTATTACGCCAGTTTCTTTAACGCTTGCTTAAGAAAATGATAGATCTAAGCATTACTTTTTTATTATTATTTAATGTATTGGCGCACCTGTCACATAGCCATCCATCCTATCTATATAATACACTTAATGCCGCTGCACACCTCCGGCGTTCAACCCAATGAACACATCACAACCGTACTTCGTGATACGTTGCACTGGATATCCGTCGCTCAGACCATTGAATACAAGATTGCGCCGATGACTTTCAATTGCGTCCACTGTACGAGCCCTGCCTACTTTCATCAGGCTTTTATCCAGAAATTTACTTGTGGGGGAAGCAGGAAGCAGGTCACATGTCCTCCGACTATAAACTTTATAAAGCGTCCATTGGTCCAAAGGTGGAGTCCCACACAAAATCGATATTATATGTCATGGCTGCACTGTGCACCCTCTAGAGGGCGTGCATTAAATACACCACCAGGGGTGTAGTCCGAGGTGAGGGGTTAAACACCCCCTAGGGGTGTAGATAAACACTGACTTTCACGGTATCTGTCGTCCAGTCGCTTCTGTCAAAAACCGTGCGATGCTCTGGTCAGCCAACTATACATATAACTTACTGAGCCCCGCATGAAAGGAAAACGCTACGGTCAACGAAGTTTCCATATTACTGCACCAACTGTTTGTAACAAAACACTTGTGTACTGATGACACTAGTCGTAGACAATTCGTTCACCAACCGAAGACGTTCCTGTTTGCGCGGTCCTACATGTCACATGCGCGTTGAGAACCTTTTGTTTAAAAGACACTTTATACGTAAACTTACTTACTTACTTACTTACATTATAAAAATTGCTAATATACCATATATATACTACGACATCTTCGAAGATTACAAATTTGATAATGTTATAAAAAACTGTCATGGTGTCGATGAAGTGCTAAGCCGCTAGGTACACAGAACATACGAAAATGTTGCACAGGTGGCGTACAACATCCAAGGTTGGCTGGACAAGAACAAAGACCCGATCCAAGAGTGTGTGGTACAGCTGATGGCGGACGCCAAAGAACCACTCGTGTCTCTCTTCTTCAAGGACCCTGAAGACGGTAATGCTGAATCAGAGTTGATGATGGTTCCACTTTCACTGAACCGATCGAACTCGACCAGTAGCATAAGCAACCCAACCGGATTCGATCCCAAATTTCATAAGAAGTTTAGCTATCGCCGAGATATCTGCGCGACGCTCTGTATCAGTTGAAATGTCGGCCTACTGTTGTACGAATAACGCAAACAGATCGCGTGTCAGCCTGAGATGCACTTTTAGCAACCGCCACGTTTTATTCCGCTATCTGCATAGTTTTGTACAATGTACACGCATCGTTGCAGTAGGCTCAACTATCACACAGCGAGCATGCAATGCCGTGCTTGTCATCAACAGGCTTCAATACAACCAACCTTATTAATATCAACTGGAACTGTGATCAACCAACTTCGAATACCACCAAGGATGTTTATGACACCGCGTATTTCTCCGCCAACGCACCGTCGTGGACGCGGATCACCATGGTAGATGGACACAAATTTTGGCGGTAAGGCGTCTGAGTCGGAGACCTGAATCGGTCGAAAAACGCAATTTTACCTACCCCACGTGCATCTTGCTCCCTCGTTGGGGGCGATCCTATTGGAATTTCGTAGAGATCTTTTGCGTCATAAACTAGAGTCCTCGGCTATCGTGCAGCATTGTTTTTGAGATCCTACGTTTAGCTGTTTTGATACAATACCGGCTTGTGACAGACGGACATACAGACGGACGGACAGACGGACACGCGATGAGAGCAAATAGCGCGCTGACATAGCGTTGTCGCGCAGGTAAAAACGAGCTCAGAAACTGCTGAGATAGTGAATCGTGGCGTAGCAAGAGCCGAACATTTCTTTTTGAGTCCAACGTCCCCGGACAAAATTGTCAGATTTTGTTCGTTTTTGGTGTATTTTGTATGGTTTCCTTTACACGGAGGGTGCGAATAGCTGGGGGCAGGTTTTGGTGTGCTGCATGCAACTCAGTTAATCGGACGTGCAGCACATCTACTTTATTGTCTTTATGCTTTGTCGATTAAACTATACACAATATTATGAATAGTTTAATAATGCAACGGCGTTCATATGTGATTTATGTTGTATGATAGCTGAAGTCAAGTCTGCTGGAAAGAAGAAGAAGGGGTCATCTTACGCGACTATTTCAGCCACTCATAGGGTAGGCAATGCGTTAGGAGTGATTAAGTAGTCCGTTTTTACAACTATCAACTAAATTAGTCAATAGCTTAATTAACGTGATATTTTGGCAACTTACTGCAAAGTTAATCGATATTTGGATGAATGAACTTCATTAAAGGCCGGCGAGCTGACAGGCGACTGCTGGCCGTTACTTACAATAAGGTTGTTATTGTGACTGAGAACCATCTGCGTTTTGTTACTCACCGCCATATTACGTGTAAACGTTCAGTGAACGTTGAAAAGTTTCGTATACACGTTGAATGAATTAAACGATAGGCACATCCCGAAGCGCCGAGTTGCTCGATGGCCGAATTGTAACATGATGACTTGCTGCGCCATAGGAGACGGGTTCAATCCCGCTAGTGCCATTTTTCAAATTTTGTTTTTTGAGCATTTAGGCTTATTATAGCTTATGAACCTAACCGTGCCAATGCGGTATTGCATAACCAATGATTACACAGAAGCATGGCGCGCTTTCTCTGCGACAGCTGAGGGTCTTGCTTTTACATGTAAAGGCCCGTCAACACCAGCAACAATGTCGAAACAACATTGTCGAATGCTGTAAGTCGAACGATTCTTTCGACAAAGTCGAAACAAATTGAACATGTTTAATTTGCTTCGACTTTGTCGGAAGGACGAAATCTCACGAAAAACTCGTTCGACATGCATTGTTTTGTTGCCAAAAACGGCAATAATGTCGAAGCAACATTCGACTTTGTCGAAAGGACGAAATTTTACGATAAACTCGTTCGACATTGTTGCCGATTTTGGAAAAAAATGTTGCTTCGCCAAGGTCGAACGTTGATTCGACATTGTTGCTGGTGTGGACGGAGCTATATTGAAAATCGTGTGTGGAAACGTGTGATATTAACAGGAGCAGCTGAACAAGCTGATGGCAAACCTACGAACGACTCATCCGTCTTTCGTTCGCTGCATCATCCCGAACGAACAGAAGCAACCAGGTTCATAATAGCGATTGCTGTTACGTTTTACAATCTCGTTCGAACGCCGCCTCATTCAGTAAAGCCAGCTTAAGTGGACTATCAAAAACAGTATCTATTTATTTAATATTTTAACCGCAGTTTTACAATTATTACGCTAGCTGTGTCAAGCGGCAAGCTGTCTGGTGTTCGTCCGTCCGTCCGTCTATCTGTCTGTCTC
>Ga0209780_1000871_pt1 | contig 18147 bp, 9 predicted proteins | sample WorMetexBAHAMAS2_FD_187384 | JGI IMG/M metagenome (GOLD analysis project Ga0209780, IMG submission 187384) | Marine gutless worms symbiont microbial communities from Max Planck institute for Marine Microbiology, Germany - Inanidrilus exumae... | ecosystem: Host-associated > Annelida > Digestive...
TATTAGAAATATGTTTATTGTTTTAATCAGTGTCTTAGCAACCTGTAAGTGGCTTTTAGCCCTTTGTTGTTTATTAAATTTGATTTGATTTGATTTGAACCTGTCACTGTTCACTCTGTTCATTGGCAAATAAACTTCGTTCGTTCGTTCGTTCGTTCTAACAGCCAAAATAAACACAGTTAAATTGTAACTACCGGAATATACGACTGTTAGAACGCAGGCTGCGGAAGCGGTCTGCCACTATTTGGCCTATGAGGGACGGAACTGTTTCCGGTCCGACCAGTTTTCAGCCCAAAACCCCGCGAAAATACTGCAACGGTTACATGCCTAAAAAGTTCTTTAATTTTGTCCCTGATACCGGTAGTCACCAAAGAACATTCACGCCTATGAGTTTAATTCGAGTCAAACACTAAAAGCTGTAACATACAAGGAAAAATAGTGTGTTTCAAGTTCACCAACCAGCTGCTGAATAAGTAACGTCATTCAACACGTCATACTTACTCAGCTATATCTCGTAGATGGCGTAGATTGACATGGGACGACCCTATTACAACAGGCCTACCGCACTTAAGGCAGTAGCGCTTTCCATGTTGTCTCACTACCAATGTGCCTGCCAACTTTTCACATGCTTCTGCCGCCTATGACTGGCAAAGCTTCAGCAGGGCAATAAAGCCTACCGATATAAGCTGGATGTCTACAGCCCGGTCCACACTAGCAACAATGTCGAAGCAACGTTCGACTTTGTTGCCAAAACGGCAGCAATGTCGAACGAGTTTTGCGTTGAAATTTTGTTTTTTCGACAAAGTCGAACGTTGCTTCAACATTGTTGCTAGTGTGGACCGGACTTACGACGTCTTGATTTATTAGTCGACAATACAGATACAGAAACAGAGTACCGCGGCTACAAGGGGAGGAAATCAACGGGCATCATACATTCTGCATGAAAAGAGCGTTCACGGCAGTGAATGCAATGCCCCCTGGCACTGGAAGATCTTCCACCTTGAGCTTCGCCAACTTCGACATTGAAAAACACGATCGTCCAAAGAAGAAATCCCCGACGGCTGGGCAAGGAGAATAAGTGAACGACACCGTACAGCGACAGTCAACCTGGTGTATCCGCACTATCCAAATTCCCTTCTCGAACAAAAATGTGATACAAATTACTAAGTATACGTTTGAAGTATAACTATAACGATTACAAGGAAATCATTCGTCCTAAAGTTTTGTACGTTTCACTAAACTGCAATGTAATAGTTACAGACCAGCTTAATGGACCATACCGGTAGTTTTTGCCAACGTTGAAACAATCGATCGAAGTGACGTTGCAGATGACTGTGTTGATGTCGAACGAGCAGAAGTTGTGTCTCTCCCTAATTTAAACAAATCTTAAAAAGTGCCTGGCATGAACAGCAAAATTAGAAGAAAACTGCGTTCATTGTCTCACACAAACGCAGCGATGTTAAACTGACACATACAACCGAACAACAAGCCGATACGCAGGACAGTAGCTGTCCAGTGGAACGCAAAGAATCAGTTGCAATAGCAACCAAATATAACATACGACAGTAGGCCTACACGGGCGCTGAGCTGCAGGCGTGAGATCTACTAAAATGCAACGTAATACTAAAAATACAATAAAAGCACGCACTACCACAATGTCTACGAATACAAATATACACAAATTCAAGAAGCAAACAAGCAAGCAATGTGGATATCCGTAACGTTAAAAACATGATAATAAAAGTAGAAAATACAAGCATTTATTTTGAAGCCAGTTAGCGACTAAAAACAAGCTATCACTGTTGTGGAGTCGATTAGGATGAAGTTGACGCAAGACAGTCAAACAGTGTAGACATATACTCTTTTGTAGATTAACAGACGTCTCTTAACACACACAGTTGGCTGAATAATTATATTATTCATAATAATAAGTTATTATTCATACTATTCCTCGGTGTCAAGAGTGTGTACTGAGGTGGCGGAAGCCCATTAGACGTGATCCTCCATGGCCGAACCACTTGCGGCCATAGAGCGAACTCACAGGACAAACATAGGACTTCATGAAATACGAAAGGCTAATATTTAATTAAATGGCTCCAGAACAACCTGTGACAAAATATTCATAAACGATTGTAAAAAAAGAAAAACCGACGGTATCGTGTGACAGGTTGTTCCGTAAGCTATCTGTAGACTAAAAATTTTCCCTCTGTTAAAACGCCTATGATTAACTAAAATTTCAGAACAATAACCTGGTGTGACAATATCTCATAGATTTCCAGCAGGCTATTGTTATCTACGTTTCATCGGCAGCGCTAATTACTCTACTAACTAACGCACCTGCTGTGGTCTTTGGTTTTGCAGAAGTCCTTGTATCAGTCACAGAAGTTGAATGCGTTTGTGACGTAGGCCGCACCGACGTTGACGTAGTTGAACTCATTTCTGCATGAAAAGGTTTTTAACATACGTTGTTCAGCAGCATATAACGAAAATGTGTACAACACGAGCATTTATTGCACGTACTATTGACAAAAATAACAAAAATTCATCACGAGATGAGATAGCGAACGTAAACTTTTTACGACGATATCGCACACGTACTTAAAAATACCAAAAAAAAACCTACATCGTTAAACAAATTAGACGATAGCTAGGCAAGTACTGCGCATTACTAGGCATGCTAATCGTAAATTGTCTATGGTTATGGCTTTGTCAACCACGTTTACGCAAAGCACCCCGAAAACTACCAAATTCCAAATTCGGTAAAATAACGCAAAATAAGGGCCATTTCGCCGTTCAAGGTCATTCAAGGTCACCGATTTTGGTACCAATCAAAAGCTCATAATTATAAAACTTCCTATCAGTGATTAATACCAACTTATCGGCTAACTTGCACCGTTTGCAAGATACAGCTTTCGAACTGTCAAAAATCGCTATATTTGGCAACCACTCTTGCGTTTAAACCCCCGACGAAGGGGTTCGCCTCGGACGATCTCCGCGAAATTATCCGTGGATGTCAATGATGGCCAAAGTCTCAAATAACGCACCTGCTGTGGTCTTTGGTTTTGCAGAAGTCCTTGCATCAGTCACAGAAGTTGAATGCGTTTGTGACGTAGGCCGCACCGACGTTGGCGTAGTTGAACTCATTTCTGCATGAAAAGGTTTTTAACATACGTTGTTCAACAGCATAAGCATAAACGTAAAAGCATAACGAAAATGCGTATAACACGAGCATTTATCGCAAATACTATTGACAAAAATAACAAAAATTCATCACGAGATGAGATAGCGAACGTGAACTTTTTACGACGATATCGCACACCAAAATACCAAAAAGGTAACCTACTTCGTTTAACAAATTAGATGATAGCTAGGCAAGTACTGCGCATTACGTCTTGAATTTATGAATTTGTTACAGAATTTCCACCTGGCAGTTATAGAATATTTATACCCTGGGCGTTGCGCGGTCCCTCTGCAGACGTTTACTAGGCTACTAGACATACTAATCGTAAATTGTCTATGGTTATGGCTTTGTCAACCACTTTTACGCAATGTGCCCCGAAAACTGCCAAATTCGGTAAAATAACGCAAAATAATGGCCATTTCGCCGTTCAAGGTCATTCAAGGTCACCTATTTTTGGTAACAATCGAAAGCTCATATACGACTTCCTATCAAGACGATAGCTAGGCAAGTACTGCGCATTAAGTCTTGAATTTATGAATCTGCTACAGAATTTCCAGCTTGCAGTTATATTTATACCGTGAGCGTCGCGCGGTCCCTCTGCAAACGTTTACTACTAGCCATAGTAATCGTAAATTGTCCATAGTTAATAGTTATAGCTTTGCCAATCACGTTTAGGCAATGCGCCCCAGAAACTACCAAATTCGGTAAAACAACGCAAAATAAGGGCCGTTTCGCCGTTCAAGGTCATACAAGGTCACCGATTTTGGTACCAATCAAAAGCTCATATGCGACTTCCTATCAGTCATTAATAGTAACTTACCTGCTATCTTGCACGTTTGCGAGATACAGCTTTCAAACTGTCAAAAATCGCTATGGCAACCCCTCTTGCGTTTAAACCCCCGACGGAGCGGTTCGCATAGGACGATCTCCGTGAAATTATCCATGTATGTCAATGGATGGCCAAGGTAACAAATGGCGAAGAAAAATTGCCGAAAATTTCAACAGGCTGAGTAGGGTGCACGAACGTTACAGACGACAGACAAACAGACGACAGACGACGAACGGGCGATAGCATATAGCGAACGTAACTGAAAAAAGCAACTAAATGCAGATAAAAAACTTTTATCTTAAAACGTTTTTTAAAACGTTTTATCATAAACATTTTCGTCTTGTGCAAAAATCCAGAGTGGCACAAAATAGCGTCATTTAACCATTATCGTCAAAAAGTGTCATTTATTTCGTAAGGCAGTGTAGGGGCACATTTGAACATGGCGAGTTGTTTAACACGTAGTTTATTGCAAATATATGGCCCAGTATGAGGGTGACAGTTTTGAAAACAGATAAGCATTTTGCAACGTTATTAGTAAGAGTGCAATAGCACTTTTTTGAATCACAGTGGCCAAAACATTCATTCCGTTTTATGGTATCTTACAGCAACAATTTCTTTAGCAATCATACCGAAAGTTTTCGCAGACGCCAATGCAATTGACCTAAACGACGTTTGAGATGTCTGCATTGTTGTATGGATCGGATATAAGGTGTACCACTCTCACTCACTGGCGCCAAAAAACAGCAACATGAAAGAACAGAAGAAAAATATATAAGCTCATCATTCAATTATCTTATGTTGTCTACTGTTCCATTTTACACAATAAGTGCATTTTAATGTTACATCCTTATTGCTGCTGTTGAAACACGTCCCACAAAAAATATACCGGTATCGAGAGGTTAATCTGCCACAGGAGTAAAAGACATATCTCAACAACCGTTAAACAATTTTTGAAAATGCATAACTTTAACTTGCATTTAATTTTACCTGTAGTCATATCTGCCTTTTGAGATGTTCCAAGAGTTGATACTACCGCTGAAAAAGGCAAAAGAGTAGTTGCTGTAGTTGAAAGTATTTCTGCAGTAAAAATGCATTTTACATTATATATTATATACTAAGTCAATTTTATGAAATTATTTAAGACAAATAACATTGATCATGTCAAATACTGCCGACACTGTTTCTCTTTTGATATGCCGAGTAAACTGTGGCAGAAGCGAGTTGAGGCTTTTGAGGGCAGATTTAGTGAAGTGTATCTATATGCATTTAGCTGAATTTGCTTTCGAGGGCTTTAGCTCGCTTCTGCCTAGTTAAGTTATTCTTTTGTTCTTTTGGTTATTTCTTTATCTATTCATTGTGTATTTCTAGTATTGTTGCTACCATTATTGGTGAATATAAAGATATAATTTTAGTTTGCCCAACTCTAACGCAGTGGAGATTTGGTCTTCTAATGTTTCTTCTGCCTTCGTTCTATTCCTTTTTCTTCCATGTGTGTGACGTGTCACAACAAAAGCCGGCATGGCATTTTATATATGGTACTTCTTTGACATGTTTTGAAATATCTCACTAACCATGAACGATTGAAGCAACACGCATATTTTGAACAAAGTCTATTCCACTGCGACGGCTAAAAGACGATAGACTACATTAACCTAAAATAAGATACAACAATAGGGGGAAATACATGACATATTTGAACTCATTTGTCGCCTAATTCCGATCCTGCAACGCCTGTTTATAATAAAGCCAGTATAAAATTCAAACCACATAATTGATACGCCTATGAAAAAATATGTAGAAAACGAAGCATTGCAGTGACAGATCGTAAAAAGAGAAGAGTCTAAAGTAACAACAAATGAACGCCTGAAGAGTTTGCCACAACGACTGTAGGCCAACACGGCGTTATGGACATGACCGTACTGCTGCAAAATAAATACAAAAAGATGGAAATAAAAATAAAAAAGAAAGAAGAAGTTTTCGCATAAAAAACCAGGTCCATTGGACAGGAGCTCGTCTTATGTGTGACTTTTTGAGATACCTAGGCTTAACCCCAGTTTAACTGTCATACGAATGACAGCTAACAGTTAACAGCCAGCGCCTATAATCGACAATATCAAAGTAAGACAAAACCTGGGCACAACAGTATGGCAGGAATGACGGACTGGGTGTAGTTCGACAGAGTGCTGAGAGATGGAGTGACGACGTAATTCAGTTCCGTCGGAGGACTGACGATCGACTTCAACTCAACTGAGTCGGACACCCGACGGTCTGCGGCGACAACGACCATGACGACGCCTGCGTCACGGGAGGCAGCCGCCTCGTTCGACACACTGTCACGGTCGACCGTTGACTCGCCGTTTGCGACCAGCAACGCCACGTTAGGAGCAAACGGACGATCTCCGGCTGACGTCTGGAACACGGCTCCACGCAGTAGATTGAGAGCAGCCATCGTGTTTGTTCGACCGCCGAGGTACGGTATCTGACGCACCGCCTGGAAATAACGAAACACTCGACGGTATCTGGTGCGAAATTACTGGCTGCCAGCAAATAGAAATCTCCTTCACCTATGGCATATTTGTGACAAATCGCTTATTTCGAAATGCTTTATCTTGTTTCTGGACTTAACTCAATCATCCATACTTTCAGCCTCATCCCAGACTGATTCCGTCATTTCGAGCATATGAAATGAAGTCATCACTCTCACCATCGCCTTTCCCTCCATCATAGCTTAAAAGCAAATCTTTTCTAAAATTATTCCCTATTCACACTGCTTGTTTCCCGCATGACTGCGAATTACAGTAATTAAGTTTGCAGTGAATGATAAAAGTAGCAATGGCAAAGTGGGTTGACGAATCGAGGTAAAGCCGGATACAGCGAAGTTGACAAATGTGATAGTAACAGGCTTTGGAGAGAGATATACTTCGGTCAGAGACGGTAAGATGTTCGTCAAAAATTAAGCCAAGATTCCGCGCAGAGCGGGAAATGTCAAGTAAAGAGTTGTGTATTTTGGCAAGTTGGTTTTTGAGTCTGATGAGCAAGGATTCAGTTTTAAAGGAGATAAGAGTAAAAAGATTAGCACTTAGCAGTCACCCAGAAGGTGAGAACAGTTGAGTCAAAGTTTATTTGGTGGAAAAAGAAGAAGAGCTGAGTGTCATCTGCACAAAAATAGTGGTCAAGGGAAAGGGAAAATATCAGAGTGCTGAGAGGGGTAGTGTACATGATAGAAAGTAGAGGGCTGGGAACAGAGCCTCGGGGAACACCACAAGAGGAAGTATGCAAAGAAGAGAGGTTGATATTACATTTAACACGAAAGGAGCGAGATGATAAGTAGGATTTGAACCAGCAAAGAACAGAGCCATGGATACGGAACCGAAATGAGAGGCGGGTGATTACGATGTTGCAGTCAAGGGTGTGGAAGGCAGCAGAGAGATCAAGAACGCAAAGGCATGATACGTTTGTTATCGAATTTGCGCGGTAATTAGAGAGCTCATCTTTGTCTAAAGTATGCAGTGGAGAAATGACAGATTGTTTAAGAATGCGGTAAAACTGTCCAGCCAGAGGTGAGAGAGAAGTTGACGATGTTAGTGATTGTAGGGACAAAAACAGACGCGCAATCCAGCAGAAGCCAAGTGGGGATAGGCCTATGATCACAATCAGATTGCTTGTTAGGACAGTTAGACCGAATCATGAAACAAAAACATTCAGGAGGTGTTTTAGGAGAAGAGAGTGAGTGTGGAGATGATATAGTGAAGTTGCTAGAAAGGGACAGAAGAAGGTTGGATATTTTGTCTGTGAAGAAAGAGGCGAAGCTTTTGGCAAGAGAGATGTCTGGAGTACAGGAAGGTAAAGGTGAAGAGGATTTACGGTGTAAGAGTTTGCTTACGGTTCGCCAGAGGCGCTTGGGGTTGTCAGAGGATGACGAGGCAAAACGATTCATAAAAGATAAATCAGGAAGAGAGGTAGGTAACTGTGTAAAGGGCTCGCGGATGAGAAAGCCGGGGCCACCGCCAAAATTTTTAGTAGGCACACATGATTAGCCCAGTCTATTATTGTTTTTATGTTTGTGTTCTTGTATTTTTTGACTCTTCTGTGTTTTTATTGTTTTTCTGTTTATTAGGTTTTAACCTGGTGTAGTTGTCAGTGCACTGTGTGCCTTGCTTCACCACGAAGGATGGCGATTAGTAAACTGCTTAAATTGTATTGTGCACTGTACCATTCTTGGAATTAAATGATTGATTGATTGAAGGAAGAGTTGTTGAGTATCTTTATGTTTATTAAAGCCAAACCAATTACGGCCGGCACCGTAATGGATCGGGCTACTCTACAACTCTGAGCCCGGGCTCCAATTCAATACTATTACCCGGGGAATGTATCCGAAATAACCTGTTTTTGAGTGGAACAGGACGTTAAACCTTACCTCAATCAATCTATTAATGAATCAGTATGACCTGGACGACATCCTGTCGATCTGTGAAGCGGTCCAGAGTGAAAACAACGTGAGCCGTGTCACTCCAGGTGATGACTGCGACTCTTGTGCGGTTCAGTCCAATATCCAGTTGCTGGATGATGTTGACGACAAACTGAGTGACGTAATGCCAGCGTTCAGGATGCACGGTCCCGGCGGAATCCAGTACAAACGCCAGATCGATTAATCCACTACAGTCTAAAGTATTCAGCACAATACGAACACGCGTGTTTGGCGAAATATACATCATGTGTTGCATGATAGTTTGTGCGACATTCAATTTGGTTGTCCTAGATGGAAATGTCAACACTTGGGCCTCTCCCTTATGTTTATAATTAATTAATTAATTATTTTGTGTGAGGGCCATCAAATTTCATTAGCGTAACATCAATTACGATGTGCTTTGGTGACTGGTTGAAATGCTGTCACGTGACGTTTATGATTGTCAAATGTTCCGTAATAGACCCCCGCCTACCCTTCACCATTTCGCAAATCATAAACGTCATTGATCATTACGAAAATAAAAACGGCATCAGTTTTGAATAGGTCAGCGGCAAAAGAATATATGACTGAAACACCTTAGACACAAAATGTTTTACATGCATGATGCTAACGGTCCGACGACAACAGTCCTCGACCAAATACCAGCATGGTTCCTTCGCTTGGCCGCTACGGTCATTTACCACGATTATTTAATCTATCTATCTCCATGGGTACAGTCCCTTGGCAGTAAAAACAGGCTATTATTCGACCTGTGCCCAAAACATCGGCGCCAACCAAACATGCTGATTTCCGCCCCATTTCCATAACACCAGTCTTAACCAGGCTAATGGAGAGAACCGTGGTCAACAGATTTCTTTATCCCACTATTTAGCGAAATCTGTAGAAATCGGCGTTTTCCGACGGGGGTTGGTCATTTTGAGCGCAAATTTTTGGTGGATGAGGACGTCGCCCGCAATCCATCTATGGACCGTTAGATGGAGGAACGATGTAGCTACAACCATGCCGCTGAAAGTTTTCACACAAAGAATCTTTGTAGCAAACGTTTTTCGACAGAAGTTGAAATTTACTGGAAAAAAATAGCAAAATCCCGTTTTGTGCCAACCTTCAGGGGAGTTAGGGGCGGAACGAAGGAGGAACAGAAATGATATATCAGCACCATACGACTGTACTGCACCATACGAGTACACGGTTCATCTATGGCTCGTAGGAAAGCGCGTGGTCGACTTCCTATTAGTGCTAATTGAAGTTTTTTCGCCAGCTCTTAAGGTTGAGGCGCTATGAGCAAATATTGGTCGAAATTGTGCTGTTTGAAAGGGGGTGGGTCACTTTAAGCGCAAACTTCAGGGGGAAGGGGGGTCGTCCACCAACGAATTTTAGCGTCAGAAAACTAAAGTCCCTGGGCTATCACGTGGCGTTGTTTGCGTGATCCTACGTTTAGCCGTTTTGACACAATACCGGCGCGTGACACACAGACAGACAGACAGACACGCGGTCATGGCTATTACACGCGCATTGCTTGCGCCGCGCGGGTATAAATGAACAAATATGACTTTAAATTACACGACAGTGTTGCAACCAGGACAAAATACGTATAACAGCAAATTTCGAACTAGTTCGGCAAATATTGTCGAGGACTGTCAGAAATTTTTTTTCATTTCTTACCAATTAGCTATTTAATAGATATACGAACGGCCAAATTTTTAGAAAATGTTGTTAGAAATGTCAATAATTTTTTGATTTATTGTGTGTGTAAACTGTTCGCTCTACGTAGTCTAAATAAAATCGTTTTATCGTATGGTGCTGATATATCATCGCCTTGTAATCTGAGAAATTTTATTAGTGACATGTGTTTCGAATGATAACATCATATATGACATTATAGTGCACAGGTTTATTTAGTTAAGTTTTTTCTTTTATGCATGCTACCGTTTTGGTGAAATAAAGATGAATATAAATTGGCTAAAGAATGAAAACACATAAGCCTGAAAGCAGTTTTAATAGTTTAACGTTTAACCAAAACTTAGTTCACTGCAATGCATTTCAAAATTATTTAGCGACTTTAGATACACTAGGCCTATTTCATTCAAGTTGAAAGGTAGTTTTTCATTTAAACAAAAACATTAATCAGTTAACCATCACTAACATTTAACGTACCAATCTGGCAGAGGGCGCCAGTGACGTTGAGTGGACACGGATTACACGTGAATCCACCTGTAAGTGGACGACACTCAGCGCCGTTCATGCACGGGTTGCTAGCACAGTGGTCTTCGTCTGCATTAACACATTATCACACGCTACCACGAAGTAAGCAACTATACATAAAATAAATACTTTTATTACAGGCCCGCCTATACATAGTGTAGGGTGGGCAGTATTGTTTTGCTCTCTGGCGTCTATCGTCGTCTGTAACACTCCACGGCGAGCCAGTAGTGTTAAGTCCCGTTAGGGCGACACATTGTTTATGTATACAAACTCTAGTTACCATTATAACTGATACACAATTCTCATTTCATTTTGTGCTACATTATTTCAAAATAAGATTCAGCAGTAAGATAAAAGCCCCAGATAAGGAATAAAGTAGACGTGCTACATGTCCGATTAACTGAGTTGCATGCAGCACACCAAAACCTGCCTTTCCCGCCTTATCGAACCCTCCCTCTAAAGCAACACCAATATCAGGGCAGGTTGTGATAATATGCCCACTAGCGGATAAAATTTTCTACAGTAGTAAAGCTACTATGCCCAAAATTTGAGCATTCTATTTTAATTACTTCCTGACATATGAGGGGGTCCCAAAAATCCAAGATTGCGTTGTGGTGTTGTATAAGCGGCACCTAGCGGAGAAAATTTTCATCTACGTTAAAGCTGCTATCAATATCAATTCAGTACCAAATTTCAGCTTCCTCTCTGAATTACTTCCTGAAATATGACGGGGATCCCAAAATCCAAGATGGCGTCGCGGTTGTGCGCATGCATCACCTAGCGGAAAAATTTTCAACACTGTTAAAGCTTCTAATTATATCTATTCACGTACGAAAAATTTCAGCTATCTAACTCAATATTAATTAATTAATTAATACTTCCGGAGATATGGACTGCAGTCCTCTATCTGTCATTGGTTTAACACTACGGGGCCCCAGAAATGGGTTTTTGGTTTTTTCCACTAGATCTGGGTTTTTTGATGTCGTCTGGGTTTCTGGGTATTTTTTTGGCTAAATCTAAAAAAATCTGGGTTTCTGAGGCACTGCGGTTTTTCACTGCATTTTATTACCGGTTTTCTGACGACATTACATTCAATGGCACTAAAATTGCCGTTGTGATGATATTTATTTTGCTATTATTTCATTTATTTCGCACAACTTCCGCATTTTCATTGTGGCACTGAGATCCAGCTGATACGTAACGACTAACAAGCTGCTGTGTGAAACACTCTTGCCAAACAAGCTGTAAGAAAAGGCGGCGCTTGCTACACATGGAAGCTATCGAACAACATGGTTGAAGATCTGAAAGAAGGACGTTGTTGGAAGAGATAATAGACCACATTAAAACGACATTCAGGACAAAGGACATTGAATGTTGATGAACTGAAAGTCGCTGACTGCTCTGAAATTGACTGAAACACTTCGGAGAACTGTATTTGTACTTTGCATTAATTTGAGTTAGTAATCGTATTGAAATTAATTTCTGATTATAGGTTTTTCTGTGTTTTTTTTCGTTGGTCAATCTGGGTTGTTTCTGAAAACCCCAATGGTAACAAGATTACCTACATCAACAAACCCAAGAATGAACTAACCAAGCCGCCATACTTATGCCGCGTTCCAGACTGCTCGGAAGTCGGAATTTCCGAGTTTATATTCGTAAATGGGTCAAGAGAACTCGTAAATTACTCGGGCCTGATTGGAGCAGCCCGACATGGGTCACGTGACGTTGACAACGTACCGCACGCGTCGTTCGCCGTCAGAATTCTCATTGTTATACAACACCACGTTTCTATGTGTATTTTTAAATGCTGATAAGCTTGTATGAGAACGTAAAATTTCTCCATTTTATATGTTTACTTGAATTTTCATACATTTCCGAGTTCCGACTTCCGAGTTCACTGGAACGCTCTGAACTCGGAACTCGGAAAAACTTTGACGTCATTACAGTTATCTATACGCTGCCAGTGGCGAAGATACGCCTGTGCAACAACGGCGCGCTCTCTGGGACAATATTAATCGTATTTGGTAATTATTTCAAATCTAAGTAGCCTATAGCAATCAGCGTAAGACGCTCTATTTGCTGGTATAATTTTTATGCAAATCAGTTCAGTGGTTTGGGAGGTGTAGTTACACACACATACATACATACATACACACGGAATTTGGTCATGCGGCTCTAGTATACGCGTGACGCTCAATACCAAACCTGCTTCGCAGGTTTTGATAAGTAAAATTTCAACACTATCAGTCGAGCGTACACCAGACTACAGTAATCTACGCTGTACACGTAGTTTTCGTTCAATGACTATATTGTTCAATAATCAATTGACCAATTTTTGTATGTTGTCGCTCGGTGGCAATCATACGTTGGGATGTAGGCTACCTACACGGGTGAATGAATTGGTGTTTCGTAATGCATGATCGCACATAGTGTTCAAAACCACAAGCATGATGCATAATCAGGATAATCGCAACCGTCGCATGGAACTTGGGTTCCATGTATAGATCGGAGGCCGGGGTAGGAATGCTAGACATTGTTAGTCTTGTCCATTCGTTAGAACCGATGCATATATTGGTTACTTTTTATGCAGCATTACATGTATACAGTGCATAGATAGGATGTCAAGATGCGACATGTAGCTACAGATGTAACGCGTAGCGTGGTCTGTATTCCTGTGTCTGTGTGTTGGTCGTACTGGTGAGCTGTGCGAAAAAGGATGAACCGGGGCTGACTTATGATGGGCACAAGTAACTATGCATTAGATTGGGTCGATATTCCTTTCACGGGAAAGGGACAATTTTGGGGTTTGCACGGCCCATTAAAAACCATCTGGGAGTCTCTGCTGTGGTGTATGCGCAAAAGCATCATTCAGACCTCAATAACTGAATGACAGCGCCATTGCTGCAGCCGACTGCAATGCTCCCGACTGTTCAGTATCACACTATTGGTGGCGCAAAGCCGGTCTTCCGGGGCGCATTGCGTAACAGTGGTTGACAAAGCCATAACTATGGACAATTTACGATTACTATATCAAGTAGTAAACGTCTGCAGAGGGACCGCGCGACGCCCACGGTATAAATTCCTAGCAGATTTATAAATTCAAGACTTAATGCGCAGTACTTGATAGGAAGTCGTATATGCTCTCCCCATATTTCGGCTGCTTTTTAAAATCATAACTGTACTGTAGACTACAGTAACAGAATGCAGAAGTTTTATGGTAATTTTAATAATAATTTATCGGCAATGGGTCACAAAACAAATGAAATATCGGCTGTTCACTTGGTCAAGTCATACTGCATACCGTCTTTATTGTATGGATGTGAAATCTGGACTCTCTGTTCATCTGATTATCATAAAATGAATGTTATCTGGAACAATGCCTTCAGGAAAATTTTTCAATGCTGCTAGCGTGAAAGTGTTTCATGTTTACTTTACTACTGCAAAGTGCTGCCAATGTCTTATATTATTGTACAGTATTGTAAGGTCTTTGTAAGGTCTTTGTCGATTTTAAGTACTTATGAATGTGGTAAAATAATGTCGAAATACTCCATTCATAATCCGAGCTCTGGTACTGCTGAATTTAAGAGTAGCTTGTGGCGGCATTTTGTTGATAGAGTGTTTTAAATGCCTTCCTTTGTCTATTTTTGTATGTAACTGTCTTAATGATTGTGTGTTTTATGCTGTGTATATATATTTTTTGTATGTGCTGCCTACGGGCGTAATAATAAATATTAATAATACCCGTCGATTACTAATGAGTCAAATCCAGCTCGCCGATAGCCAATTGTTAACCGTGTAAGTAAAGTGAACTGACCAATCCTTAATATGTACTGTGATTTTGATGATGATCTTTATTCACCATATAATGGCAGCAAAGAAACAATAAAGAAACAAACAAATAAAAGAAAAATTAGTCCCGTACGGAGACTGACGGTCGACTTCCGCTAGGGCAGACTAAACCGTCAGACGTGGTTAGGGCCAAAGTTCAAAGGTCACGTGACGGAAAACGAGGACGAATTTCAAAAATCTGACCGGCTAAATTTTAGATATTGCCCACTAATTTAAGAATCCGTGGTCGTTTGTCAGCCCCCATTATAAATGGGGGAGGAGATAGAGTTTGAAAATGGTCCAAAATGGTCGAATTTCCGATTTCATAGGCTCCTGACCTTGACCTTGACCTTGGATCCGGGCATGGTCATTACCTTTTTCATCTCTTACCGAGTACTACCTGTATACCAAATTTCATCGAAATCGAAGAAACTTTTTGTGGACGGGCGGACGTACGGACGGACGGACGGAAATTTGCCACCCATAGTATTAGGTCGACTTCCAAAGTTTGGAAGTCGACCTAAAAAGAAACAAAACTTAACTTGCGTCTGGAAACGAAAAGCCTGATGATTTTTGTTCAACAAAGTCTCGCGGTGTCTTGCGTTATGTTACAGCAATCATTCCTGCATATGTTTTGTTCGCTTCCCGTCCGTGTTACCTGTAGCGCCGTGATGGCACAGAGTGTCCTGTAACGTTCTGTCACTGACACGCATGAAGTTCAGGTGGGCCAATTAAGAGTGATCAGCACACCTAACGGCGTTGTGCAGAAATGCTTACTGTTGCAAAGAGCGTTGATGAGTCGATTGCCGACATCCAATGTCAGCGCCGAGTAGTTCGACACCAAGTAAATATTGTGTTGGTGTGGTGCGCTTGCCACATCCATCAGCTCTTCCGGGTTCACTTCATCACCGATGCCGATCTGGGATGTAAAGCAAAACAAATATTACACAAAATTCTGCATTTTCCATCATTTTATGTCTTTTGGTCCTTTGGGTGAATTTTTACCGCTCTACGCATAAAAAAAGCAAAAATGTAGCGCGTGGTATGTTGTCAATGCTGTCCTTATGTCCGACTGTATGTTTGTCACACTCGAGTATTAGATTTTATATTTATTATATAAATCGTACATTAGTACATCAAACTAAAAAGCACAACCAGAATAAAGTGACATAATGACTCAATACTAAAAACAATATCAGCCAAATAAAGCGCAGGGACGGACGCTAAATTATACTTGACCTTCAACAGTTCCCTAATCACATTAATTTTATTAATCTCCGGTAATATGACTCTCCGCTGCTAAACACACAATACTAACTGTTTGTTATTACACTGCCAATTTGACTTAGAATCACATCCAAATAATTGCAACAGAAAATAGCATTAGCATCAGTGTGAAACAACATATGCCGAAAGTAAGCACCATAATGCGATACAGTACGAAGAACACTGTTATAACTAGACATGCACTGAACAATAAAAGATACACAGCGGAGCAGAAGTTCATACCTAACCTGTAACAGCTCGAAAATTGGTGCAATAAGCCTAGAATGAGAAAACGTGGCAGGTACCATACACGCCCAAGGCCTTTACGCCTTTTAAGTTTACTATAACGAAACTACTGAAGATATCGTCAAAGAAGCAACGATGCAGTAGCCAAGGGTGTCTAGTTGTCTCACATCAAACATCTGCTTCAGAATGCTACCTTCGTTCAAGAAGTGAAACAGTTTACTATCAATTTACCGCCAATATCGTGATTGCCTGCGCCCTGGTAGCCACGGCCTCATGCCAAGTCAGACTTCGATTATTTGATCTTCCGTCAGTAACAAGGATCAGGTAGTTTGGAGCAAAACGACGGTCACCATTGGACTCAGTGAACATCGTATCCCGCACAATTCTGCAATCATATTTCAAAAAAAGGTTTCCTTTAAACCTTGTCAATCGCTGCATTTTAATTATGTAGTCTAATTTAGCGATATTTAATAAAGGTGTCAAACTCAAACATAATTCCAGTAATAATAATAACAATATGACAGACAACTTTGCAATCATATCTCAGCACAGCGTTTGCTAAACTAATTACTCAGCTATCGCAGAGGGACCGCGCGACGCACTATGTCAGCTAAAATCTTGCCAACTGGTGCACAGCGATACGAAAAATCACATTTGAAAACGTTTTCAGTAGGCGAATAAAAATGTCGTAGATAATACATGCTGGATTTCCGGAGGTATCGGAGCTGCGATGATTTCGAACAGCATAAGTGACCTTAAACGGCACTCAGTTTCACTGGTGTTGCTGCCATTCGATAGGCCACATATGATTTACATACATACATGCACACATGCATGCATGCATACATACATACATACATACATAAGAGTTTTTTTTTGTATAGTACCTATAAATTCGATAGTCACTATACGACTTACTACTAGTCTTCCATTTCAACTCTGTCTCTATGTTGCACCGTTTCCGAGATGCTATCAGTTTAGACGATATATTTCCCAAAATTCAAACAGGTCACGTAACTCTGTACACATCCCTTCGGGGGTGATGTATCATACATGCACTAGCACTCGTTAGTATCAATCAGCACATCGAATTTGAAATGCCTAGCTTCGCGCGTTCCAAAGATACGAATGAATATGGCCTCGAAATTTATAAAAATGGGTCGCGTGACACTGACCACGCCAATGAGATCGTAATTTATCAACGCCTGGCCAACAATTGATATAGCCTAGCTGTACGCCAAACTTGATGACTCCAAAAAAAATTAAATGGGCCACGTGAGGTAACCATGCAGCTGCTGTCATGCGAACAAATTCAAATAGCTACTATATTAACATAAACATTAAAGAACGTGAATAACAGCGAAGTGTCAACATTGCTTGGTACCACGTTGGCTAATCACAGCACTTACGGTTCCTTTGTCTGAGTTGAATGACCGTGTCATCTGATGTACCTGATGGCGTCAGGTGTGTTCGTCGTTCCGCCGATGAACTGCACGTTAATCGCCTGAAGTAGCCGGGTTCTTTTACGGTGAGTATTCAGTTGGAATTCAATGCTTGCCGAGTCTGAGAACGTCAACAATCCAATACGGGTCACCGACGGATCGGTGTCGTTTCCTTCCACATACAAAGAGTTGATTAGCAAACCAAGGAACGTGGTCATCTCGCGAATGGTATCCTCTCCAATACTGCCTGATGTGTCCACAGCGATTACGATGTCCGAGCCTCGCGAACAATCTACGGACAACAGTTATGATGTTGCTGAGGTTGCTGCCTGTGCCAAACTGCCGATGACTATGATGAATTATCGTTATCGTCAACATCATCATCATCATCATCATCGCTTCTTTTATGTATACGGAGCTTCTCATTCGTACAAAACCGAAGCTGTATCGAAATGTTTTAACATGGACCTTTAAAAAGATACCGACAGTCTACAGCACTTTGTCCAGTTTGTGCATGCTTGAGTGTGCAGAATGACTATGACGTAAATATTGAACGCATTGGTTCAGCTGGACACTATGTACGTTCGGTTCGAAGGTCAAGCTCTCAGATCAAAGTAATAGGTCGTAATAGCGCCTCTGAAGTTACGACCATATGGCGCTATACAAATGTGTATATTATTATTAT
>Ga0209780_1000872_pt1 | contig 18145 bp, 19 predicted proteins | sample WorMetexBAHAMAS2_FD_187384 | JGI IMG/M metagenome (GOLD analysis project Ga0209780, IMG submission 187384) | Marine gutless worms symbiont microbial communities from Max Planck institute for Marine Microbiology, Germany - Inanidrilus exumae... | ecosystem: Host-associated > Annelida > Digestive...
GATAAGGGGAAGGGGGTAAGAGGTGAGAGGGAGCCCCATAGCTTTTTCAAACTACTTTAAGCACTGGGGGTGATGCCATCATACTAAATACCATTGTGCAGCACATACTCGGAACAGTCGACCTAATAAAGTGAGTGTGCATAACGGTCAAACTGTTGACAACATCGTGGTGGCCATGGTGTATAATTGATCACTCTGCCAGTCTTTGGGCACAACTTTTGGCATTAAGGTCTCCGAGGTGGCTGTGGCTCAATTTGTAGAAAAACTCAACTTTGCCTGCCCCACCTGCATTTGGAACCCCTTTGGGGTTAGCCCACTGGAAATTCACCAAGACATTTGAGTAAAGCAAACGTGTCCCAATCAGTGACTTCAGTGTTGGTTGCATAATGGTAAGTTTAGCCGTTTTCATAAAACTCTGGCTTGTGAAGGACAGACAGTTGACGATATTTGGTCTGATTAATAAACATGTCTGTTGGCTTGGTTTGCTTAGTTTCACTGTGCGACGCTATGCTAGCATGGTATGTGCTGTCATCGTGTGTCTGTCTGTCCGTCTGTCACAAGCTGGAGTTCTACAAAAATGGCTAAACCTGGGATCACACAAACAATGCTGTACAACAAGCCAGGGACTCGTTTTCTGGGGCCAAAAATCTCGGCGAAATTCCAACGGGATCACCACCAAAGGGGGCGCCAAACAGGGGTGGGGTAGGTTAAAATGGCGATTTTAGACCAATATCTCACTATGTCTCAGAAACGGTGCAAGATAGGGGCACAGTTACTATGGAATGCTAATAGGAACTCATATGCGCTCTATCAATTGGTGCTATTTCGCGTGACCTTGAGGACCATAACTACCCCAAACCACCCCATTTTCAACATTTTGCATTGCTTTTTATATCTTCGTACTGAGTGGAGATAACAGTAACTATTCATATTCTATTCGTACTTTATTTGGCCGAATAATAGCTCTAATTATTCTTATTGAGTACAACCCTAGTCAGTATCACGGACGCTGAGTGACCAACAGGATCACTTTAGCTGATTGAAATCTTTCCACATCCCTTAATTCCGAAAATATTGCACAAAATAGCTAGGATAAAAACTGGAAAGCATGTGTGGTTAAATTTTAATGGTCTTATCATAACCGAAGGACCTCTCATGCTCACAGGCAGTGACATATGCTATAAAAGTGGTAAGTGTAACAGGACTATGAGAGAAATAATGTAGTTTTAACATTCATTTCTATCATCTCACACTTACCTGGCCAACGTGTAGCGATCAGACTCAATCTGCTTAAACAAAAGTCTTGACTTTGCTGGGTTGTAGAAGTACCGCTGACCCAGCAATGGCCGGTGCTTGACAGTGACACTTGCTAGTTTACTGACATGCTCTGGTGCATAGACATTCGTGATCCAGTCGTCTGCAAACCAGTCTGTAAACGCTCGTGGATAATAGAAGCCAAATATTTCAATGTGCGTTCTATGAACAAAATCATATGTCAGTATTTTGAGGTTGCCAGTGTCATGTGTAGGACCAACAACACCAACATTTCTTGGCTGATAACTGTTGAGAACACTCATAAAAGATGTCAACCAGTTAGCAGTCGACATTACTGTGTCGTCATTCAGACGATAGAAATAATCGGCACCATCAAGGTATGCTGCAATCATTGCATCATTCTGAGCCCACGCTGGTCGACCATTGTACGCACATTCCAGCAAGTGTAAAACACTGACCTTCTCACGGAGACAATGGCGCTTCATCACCTCATAAAATTCAACATGAAATGCCTTGCGATTATGTGCCTGGCTGAAATACTGATCACTAGCATCATATGCCAGGTAAAAATGATACATGTACTCTTCATATTCATCAATAATTGTTGTACAGAAAGAAGGTAGCAGCATAGTGAATAATGGAAACTTTTTGACGACGCTGGCGGCTTGAACTTCAGTCAACTTATTTGATGTAATTCCTCCACCTATTGCAATAGTTAGCCGGGCGTTTCCTTTAGACTGAAATTGCAGGTTCGCACCGTCAGCTCGGACTGATGACTTCCCACGAATTACAACCATTGTGGTAATTACTAACAACAGATTTATAACTAAGATCACTGATAACAGCTTGTGCTTATATCTATGATACATGTGTAGAGTCGGCGACAAACAATTCATCAGTGACTCACTCTTGCACTGTCTGGATGGCATTGGAATGACAATGAACATAATCTCATAGTAGATTACCCTCTGGTTTCAAATATACTCAGTATGCCACTGACAGTAACAACCACCATCACAATTTGCTATATCAAAATAAGCCATAATAGCAAACTTCAATTTGCAGAATAATATGTAGCACAGTCAATCATAAGCACTATGCTAAAACAAAATGCACATGCAACTGGGCTGGCGCATTGCACTGATTTCAAGGTCTCACCGCTAGGGTCCAGAGTAGGCTGGGCCCCTGCCCGCAAAGAACAAACGAACGAATGATAACCTGACCACACCCCTATCACGGACGGTTTGTCATCCGTAGGCTGTGACTTGCACAGTCAACCTGTACATTAAATTTGAAGTCTTTGTGATCACTGATCACAAAGACTTCAAATTTAATGTACAGGTTGAATGTGCGACTGATTGAGAGGCACAACCTGCATCCACACAGATACGCCGATGACACGGCTTCTGCTCACCCTCATCCTGTTTGGAACTTCGTGAGCTGATGTCCGCGTGCCTGGATGAAGTTTGGTCGTGGATGCGGAGTAACCAGCTTCAGCTCAACACATCTAAGACGGAGGTCCTCTGGTGTGCGACGAGTCGACGTCAAGATCAGATTCCCACGGACCCGATTCGAGTTGGCGAAGATCTCATATGTTCCGCCACGTCTGTTCGCGACCTGGGAATCTACTTAGACTTTGACGCCTCCATGAGGATGCATGTTTCGAAGACCGTGTCGAACTGCTTTTCTGCACTCCGTCAGATCCGCAGTATACGTCAGTGCGTTTCTAGGCAGGTGATGCTGTCCATGGTCGTGTGGCTGGTTCTGCAGCGACTCAACTTTGGCAACGCGACACTCGCCGGTCTCCCAGCCTACCAGTTGAGCAGACTGCAGTCCGTACTCAATGCCGCTGCACGACTTGTTTTCTCGCGAAATAAGTACGACCACTTCTTCAGGAGCTACACTGGCTGAGAAAGAATAGAGCAGCGGATCGAGTTCAAGCTCTCAGTACTCGTCTTCCGCTTCCGTCTTCCCAGGTCGACTCAGCCTCCCAGGTCGACTCAGCCTTCTACCCTTCGTGGGACGGTAAAATGAGTACCAGCCAAAGGGCGGTGATGTTCTGCGGCTGGGGAGTAAAGGCAGGCATGGTGTAATTTGCAGGTAAAACTGTGTGATCCATGTCTGAGCGCATTTGAGACGGTTTGCGTAAAAATGCGCTATACAAATCGACGTATACTTTACTTTTTACTTTTACACTGCCGTGTTTGGGTTATACAGTGAAGGTGGCACTTCATCCAGTGTGGCTGCCTTCTACACCGTGACCCTGACCACGCTTCTTTTAAGGGTTATTTGTCATTCTTGTGCTGGACTTGACATAGCCTACGTGTGTACAAAATTTGACGACTGTAGCTTAAGCCGTTCCAGAGATATAGTTGGTGCCAACTGAAATTTAAATGGTTTACGTGACCTGACCACGCCCATTTCAGGAATGGTTTGCCATCCTTGGGCTAGCACTTGTTACGATCAGCCTAACTACCAAATTTGAACTCTGTATCTCCACTCACTACGTAGATATGACAGGAGATACAAACTGTCGAAAATGCGATTGTTTTGAGTTAGGGTCATTCAGGATCACTGGAAGTAGCGCCATTTGATAGATCGCATATGAGTTTCTATAAGCGTTTCATAGTAACTATTCCCCTGTCTTACACCGTTTCTGAGATATAGCGAGATATTGGTAAGAAACCTACCCCACCTCTATTTTCTGACAGCAACAGTCGTTGGTGGACGACCTCCACTTCCCCGAAATTTGCACTCAGTGATCCACCCCCTTTTGAACACCACAATTTCGAACAATATCCACTCAGCGCCTCAACCGTGAGAGCTGACGAAAGTTCAATTAGCACTAATAGGAAGTCAGCCACACGCTTTCCAACGAGCCATAGATGAACTGTGTACGTTACCCCTAAGTCCCCCAAAGGGTGGCACAAAACGCGATTTTGCTGTTTTTGCCAGTAAAACTAAACTTCTGTCAAAAAAGTCTGCTGCTATGTTTTTTTTATGTGAAAACTTCCAACAGCAAAGTTGTAGCAACATCATTCCTCTATCTAGCGGTTTATAAATGGATTGCAGGCGACGTCCCCATACACCTAAAATTTGCACTCAAAGTGATCCACCCCTTCAGAAAAGCTGATTTCGACAGATTTCGCTTAATAGTGCTAGCCGTCAGAGCTAGCGAAAAGGTTCAATTATCGCTACTAGGAAGTCGATAATGTACTTTCCATCAAGTTATAGATGAATCGTGTGTGTTACTTCTAAGTCCCCCAAAGATGGATCAAAACGAGAATTTTTACATTTGGCATCGCCTTTAATTTTTTTGTTGCAGGTAATACGCTACGATACGATACAGTAGATTAATGTGTGCTCAAAAGCTGATGAGATGGCCAGCTAATTTTGTGCGCGGCCCAGAAACAAAAAAATAAGGAACAAAGATAAAATCAAAAACCGAGTATCTCCGAACAACGCGTCCAGGCAAAACTCCGTGGAGGCAGTCCAGGAGAAGGAAGTGAAACTATGGGGAGTAGGATTGTGAAAGAGGTAGTTTTTAAGCCGGGAGTGAAAGAGAGGGAGTTATGGGGGGAATCACAAGAGGAAGGGATGGGTGAAGGAATAGGTGAGTAGGAAATGGAAGAACTGGTACCAGAATGAGGTAGACAAAGGGAGCTGATTCCAGAGACAAGGTGAAGCATAATGGAAGGAGCGATCAGTTATTCAGTTATTTTTAGAGAGGACTCAGAGGATGATGAAGGTGGCCGAGTAAGTCCCAGTCTACGGACGACAAACTGTCCCTGAATTGGGCATGGTCACGTCACGTGATCCACTTTAAATTTCAGGAATAACTGAAGCTAGAATCGTTAAATTTCTTACCCAGGTATCCTATATCTAATGTTACCAAAGGGTTGAAAGGACGACATATCACCCCCTAAATGGGCAATGGTTATGGTCACGTGAGTGTTTTAAAATTTTCGCCATCTGCCATGATGCAGCGCATCGCACGGGTTCATCAGCGACAGCTGAGCTACTTGTATTAGTTAGTATTGTTATTATTAGTTCATTTATTGAAACTTCCTGCCTTATTGTATTTGTCAATTGCTGTATATACATTTGGTATTTAATATATGTGTTTATCAAACCCCCTTCACATCGAAGGCTGCATGTGCTGTCGAAGATTATGCAGCCATCTCTATATTCCCAAAATTGGAGTAGACGTGGTCAGTGAATCTGCAATTCGCACATCTGTGAGCTAGGCTTGGCCACAGATTACCAATCAGCTGTGGGCTCAGCTAGGTTGCCGATATCACGGCTAACCGACCAGGCATTACCAGAATTTATGAACATAGCAGCAAGATGTAATTGGTTGTGAGTGACAATTTAACACGAAAAGTTAGTTTGCTGACAATTCACGTCCTGTTTGTTGTTACAGTTGGTGGCATGTTTTATGCATTGTCTTATTTAGTAAATCAGGTAGTTTTATAAATTGATTTGTAGCAGTAATTGGATTTCGACTAGCTTAAAGCTGAGGGATGCTTCAACTGTAATCTGAATGACAGTTACAGTTGAACATAGCTACAGTCGAACATCTTATCTAGTTTTATGTCGGGTCCTGCTAAAATATTGCCTGTACGAATACAGAAAGGGTAGGGGTATACTAAAATCACGAATTTACGGAAGCTTTGAATTTTAGCATTTGTGGTGATTTGTAGAGAATGGCCGATTCGGGTAAAACGGCCGATGTCCAATGTTCCAATATTTAAGCAAAAAATACTGATGTCCGATTCTGATGTTTAGTTGTTTACCAGAATTAGGATGCAACACTGACACATGAACAGTCTAAGCACTGTTCTGTTCTTAGTGAGACGGTTGCGACGTTCTCACTTAGTGCACCCCTTATGGTCGCGCACATATGACGCTGAGCAGACATCAGTCGCATCACGTCACAGAGGATGCTAGGCATCAGCAGACTCGGTTACTCATTTTGGCGATTAGACGTTGGTTAAGTGTGAGAGGTGCTGCAGTATGGAATTTGCCATTGATATTATGTAACTGCTAAGCTGCGCTGACGGCCCGAGTGAGTTGGAGTACGATATCGTACACGAACGCACGTCTCGCACGTGCATTGTTCGCCGGCACAGACCGCATTCACAGCAACAGTTACATGAACACACATACAAACGATGTAGATTGGCGATAATTATTTCAACGACGGTTATTTGCCGCCTGAAATACCCGAATAGACAGCCAGTCGGCGACAGACTGCCGCCATGCCGTCCACCACATGCAAATAACACGAGCTTCAATTCTGTGTCACAAAGATAACACCAAATCTGACACCTGACTGTCGCGGTGTCCTTCCTGACGCCGCCCGCCGGACGACCACCCACATCGGCGGCGTGGGTGGTCGTCCACGGCAGCTTGTGCGGATCTGACTTTAATGTTGTTGCACGCTGCTTACTATTTTTTACAAAATCGATATCAGCAATTTGCCGACGCTGATTCACCGATGTTCTAGTTTCTAGCATGCTCCGATGTTGCAGATTTTCGATGTTTGATGTGTACATCGGCCAAACTCAACTCTAGTGATTTGGTGTTATCTTTGCCAAGATCCACAACTTAGCTTCACTGTAGTATAATGTTGGAATGTTTCAGTGATGGCAGAAAGGCACCAACTTTGTGGACGAAAGAGAAAATACTCCTCACATTTGGAACCTCCATCCCTGCTTCAGGCAGCGTCTCACCTATGCAGAATATTTGGCATTGACACCAAGGGAATTAAGTCGAACCGTGGTTTGTGCACTCGTTGAAGTAATACAGTAATAAGTAAGAAACGTTTTGGCCGATCAGTGTAGTTTGCATGCTTGCATGACTTCCTACATATCTGTTAGGATAATTAAATAAAAATCTCTGATTGCTTTGCAGTCAGACATTGTATATTATCAGTCCCTGTTAGTGATTCAGTTCATAATGATTTCATGATTTGTCATCATTTAAGATCACAGGATTGTCGAGAGCAAAAATACAACAAGGAACCTCTCAACCATTTGGGCAGTGATGTATAGGTGGCCAAGCAACTGCAGCAGTCTTGATCTCTGTATTATGGTGGAGTGTGTAGCGTGTGGATCTGGAAATTCGTTGTTTTGTTTGTCCACATTTACACTAAAGCATCTATGTGTGTGATAAAATGAAGAATGAAGTCACCTGTTCACATTTGCACCATAATTAGTTCAACATCGTAGTTGTCATTATATGTGCATATCACCAGAACTTAACACTTTCACGTTTTCAGTACTAAGCCAAGAGATTGGCTGGGAAGAACGTCTCTGAAGTGACCTATTTTGTGTCTGGTGGCACGTAAAACCGCATGGTTTGGCACATCTGAAGTGCACTGTCCTTGTTTTATTCAGTGCATATATTCATAATTGTGTATTTTAAATTTCATTTTTATTGTACATCTCAGTTTATCAATAACTTTCATGCCGATAATGCATTGCTGACAGAGTTTGGTGACCAGGAGCGTTCGAAACAGAGTACTTGTTCAAGTTGCCAGCCCTGTGCCATGTACGTGTTTTAGTAATTTGTTCACTTAAACAAAAATGTTGTTAAATATTGTAGTGATTTTCATATTCAAAAACTGTTATTTTGCAATATTAAGCTAATTTATTGGTGCAGGTTTAATTCTGATGTATATTGCAGTGTTCCAGTTTTTTGGATTTTACAAATATATGTTATGTTATGAGCAATACCATTTGTGCAGCTTCAGATGCAATCTGCATCCTGAACCATGTAAGCATGATATCCAGCATACATGTCTGTGATTGCCATTTGCTTTATTACTCTTCCTGCAAGCAGGTTTAGTTTACTGTCTCTTGGGGACAAAGGTGCACTGTTGTTCCATAATTGAAAACATCTGTCATAGCCCACAGCAGGATTTTTGCTGCAGATCTTACACACTACAGACAGGTGTCCTGCCAGTGTGCCACTGCAACCTGTGTATCACCTGTAATTCATTATCATAATCATAAGCACGTTTATATAGCGCCATTATGTGGAGGCTTCAGAGGCGCTGGAGGTTTGTGTCTTGTAGACATAGTTTTACCAGCCTGGGCAGATCCTGAGAACTGCTTCTCAAGAAATATGGTTATATTGCTGTTTTGACTTGTGGAATGCTCCTGTGTTTATGCCATAATTGGAACACTACGAATCTCGTTATCAGGATGTTTGTTATGGTGATGATTGTAGTCCTGTAAACGTGAAAGTTTTATGTGTTATTTTGTCTTATTGTGTTAGTGACTGCAGCTGCAAGCAGCCGGAGGAAGAGGTCAGTGTTATTAGTATGATTGAGTGAACAATGCAAAATAAACGTTTTATTTTTGATGTGAATTTAATATTTTGTGATTGCATAATACTGTTGTTGAACTATGTAAATTCTCCTTCCAAAACTGTCTTAGACTTCATCAAGAGTACAAATTTGTTGACCATGGTAGATAACATATGACTTTGTGTTATTGTTTCATTGTACCTGTCTTTGTGCTCATGCTGTGAATATGGCATAGACCACCATTGAAAACTCAGGCATCTTCTCCCTAATCTGACTGTGCTGGTGTCTGTCAAGAAGGGCATGCGAGCAATAAAACTTTGCTCCAGCAAAATTCTCCAGTTTGGGCTGATGGTTAACACAGGTTGACCTGTATAATTTCCATAAAATGGTTGTGTGTGTCTGTCTGTCTGTCTCTGTACTGTTTCTGAGATATTTCCACTTCATTAAGTCTTGTGTTCTTTTGTGTTTGACAGTATTTCAGTTTTGTTCAAGTGTTTTCGCATGTGTGCACATAGCGAAGAAATCACTTTTAATCAATGTTCGACTTTTCCAAAGTATTCCTTTTTCGGTTATGTTTTTCTCATTCTTTCTGGTTATAAACTCCAGTGCACTGCATGTAATTAGTTTCAACAAGAGAAAGCCGATGCAGACACGGACGAAGATCTCACAAAGATTCGACCACATTTTTCAGTTATCAGTTCAGGTTAGTAAACTGTATGGCTTCCTGCTTTTTATGTCTGTATAATAAGTTTTGAACAATTTTAAGCATTGCCAGTGCTTATACTAATGTTACATGTAACAGTTTTTTGTTACAGCTGCCAAGCCGGTTACTTAACAGTTTTATTTGCTGTGGCTATTTTATGCTACTGTGTGTTTTGTGTGTTTTATGATGAGTGGGACATAAACACTGTGCACTTGCCATGTTTTTATTTTCTATAATCATCTTTGGTTAGTCAGGTACATTGTAGGTCTTCTGTATATGAAAATCTATGAGGATAACTGCTGCAGTTGGACTTAAATTTCATGCTATATTGTTGTGAAATAGCATGCTTTTATACAGACATTTATGTTGTTGCTACCAAAGATTCTATCCATGCTGGTGTACGGTGGTATAGCCAGGGGGAAATAGATGCAGATTCTTATGGACGCATATCACGGGTGAAACATTTAGTAAAGTTACAGTGACTGCAGTATTGCAACACAGTGTATGGCCCACAGCATTGAAGTGATGCTGTACTGATATATAATTGCAATAAAAACAATCTAGCCTCTTTGGCAGTACTACTCTACCTAATTTTTCTGTTGCGATGTGGTATGTTAATGGTGTGAGTTTTCATTTGCCATTGGCGCACCTCCCACAGCACAGCTGACCATGGTTGCTGGCAGTTTTATAGATAAGCGATCGAGATACCATTTGGGAGGCTGACTGATATGGGTCAAAGCAGCCGTGTATTAGATGGATTCCAGATCATCCCTTGGGAAGGGTAACTTTAAGGGGGCCATGTCCCGGCCCATTGTAACATATTTGTGCATTGAGAATGTGACTGCCCAACACGTGATGGACGAATGCATTCGCTGCCATGAGGTGTGACCAGATGGTGATGTGGCCTCTTGCCAAATTACTTCTTGATCTGCTCATTGACTCCCAAGGTGAGGGATGTTGCCCTTTTTGTGCTGCTTGTCCATTGCTAGTATCAAGAAAAAATCTATTGCTACAAGAATTATTATAACAAAAGGTAATGATTGGCTGACATTAAGCTGTGGTCCTGTGTTTTAGATGTTGGAGAATCCACGAATGTTGTCGATGCTGCAACAAGTTCGTGGACAACTGTAACATCCAGTCCAGATACGTCGCCACGGGAGACACCACGCGCGGCAGCTGTGTGCGATGATCGACCTGACGTGATTGAGGCAATGGTTGTCGCTGTCGGCAGTAAGGATCAGCCAGGTAACAGCACCGTGTCATGTAGTTTTCATTGACTTTATTGATGTTGAAAGTGGTTAATTATGAGTGACAGCAGATGAATAGTTGTTGGCGTATTGTGACAGGCGTTGCTGTCAAAGACGGTTCTACATTTGTTACCAGTGATGAAGAGTTACTATTGTTTGATATCAGCCAGGAATCGGTTGTTCATCAAAGGGTGTCAACTCCACTCAGGGGTCATCCAGCAGCAATGGACATTGACGATGTTGTCTCATCAATACGTGGTAATCTGCCCTGCATCTGTTTTGTTGTATCAGCAATCCAAATTTTACAATATTTGTACTTTGTTATGATCTTGTCATTTCTCAGTTTTCGTATTTCAAAATTGTTGTATCTATTTTCTTGCAGGGTTACACTGAATGTTCTGTTTCTATCTACTTTTTTGAGTGAATTCTTCTCAAACAGCTCAGCAGATCAAGGTGTTTTGTGAAATGGGGTGCTACATATATTAGAAAGCATCTGAGCCTCCAAAATGGTTACTTTTCCCGGTAGTCTTATGTAAAACTTGGGGCTTCTTTGGCTGTTTGTTGCATACAATTGGCATTGTCAGCAATGCAGTCATGAATGTATGTTGATGATACTCCGTGTCATCTTTAACAGTTGAAAACATGCTGTTGTATATGACATACTGGTACATTTTGCCACCAGCACCATCTCGGCTTTGGACATCATGATCATATAAGTTGATTTTTAAAAATAAAATTCAGTCAAAATATACTGAATCTTCTATTAAAAAGTTCACTTATATGACCAACTATAATTTCTAAAAAAAGAAATCTTACACAAATTGTACTTCAATTAAATAATTTACATAATTTCAGTTTAAATCTACTGTTATTGTTATATTTTTCTTTTTCAGTAATCTAACCCCAAGAATTAATACTTATTAAATTTTAATATTTATAATAATATATAGTTCTACCTTAAAGGTGTGATATGGCCTGAATTGTGTTGAAAGTGCCATTAAACGCCAACCAAAGACTTCCTGCGTTCACAGTCAAGCTGTTGTTTTAACTCCCTGTCATGACCATCATATGTCATAAATCGCCATATTCCACTGTTGTAGATAATGTGTCAGAAAGCAGTCTGTCTCAGCAAGTTGAAGCAGATGTTTCAGCAGGAAATTTATCTCGAGAAGTTGAAGTAAATGAGATTAATAGTGACGAAGAGATTGAACAGAATGATGATGTCTTCTGGCTGAGAGCAAATACTACTCCTGTCGCCTGTTGCAACAGTGAAGTACCTGAGTATGTTGGCACTTCTTGATATTTTTGTGATTTTGCCACCAGACACTGTCAGTGAAGGCATTATGTTTTTGGGCTGTCCATCCACCATGTTTGTATATTCATTCAGTTGTCCATTCATTTGTCCGGATGGATATTGTTACCACAATATCTCATGAGTGGCTTGAACAGTTTTGATAAAACTGACAGGAAATATTCAATAGCCGCTACTGATGACCTGGTTAGATCTTGGGAGGTCAAGGTCACAGCAGGCCATCAAGGTGGCGAAAGCATCCATGTCGATGCTGGGTCATCAAAGTATCTCCTAGTTACTGTTATTTCCTGTGGAAAGATGTATATGTCCCATGTTCTTATTTCTTTATATTCTGCTACAGTGTTGCGTATGAAAGTGCTTAGAAAGAGACAGCAAATAAAAAATTTGAGTGAATAAATGTGCTTTTTAATTTAAAGAGTTGTTTTAGTAACTGAGTCATTTAATTGACTAACTAATGAATTGCAAAATACTTTCTTTCTGCATTCAACTGTGACCTTGATTTAGCAGTATAATGTTTTTGTTGATAAAATTTTTCCATGATAAGTTTGGTGACTGTGGTAACTCACTGTCAAGTAAGTTGTATACGACTGTATAACCTGTACATTATCCATTTCACTTTATACTGGCTCTTTAGAAAGTATTTTTGTGTAAGTACAGTATGTAAGTAAGTTAATTACACATGCACATTTCTGTACTGCTATTAGGTCACAAGTTCAGATGTGATGAGGGTCGTAGATTATAGAGGAGGCTGCCGAACCTTTTTCCCTTCCCAGCAAATTAATCTCAAAGTGTGCGCACTAATGATTATGACACAAATTATCTGACCAGATTGGGACAAAACCCCGACCCGTGCTTGATACTGTTTTGCTTTGTTGGTTGCAGGCCTCCATATAAGGTTCAGTCACAGTTGCCTCTACGGCCGAGGAAATCGTCGTCAAAATGTTTAGAGCCTATGTTTGACGGCAATGATGCAGTTACTGCAGCAGTTGATCAGGGTCCAGCTTGGAATGACAAGTGCTCAGAGGTTCAGAGCAAGCAGAGGTGTAGCACACCTGTTGGTGATGGCGCTAATGAATTTCATTTCCCACCAGTTAGTAAGCTGCTCTGAGATTCATTTATTACCAGTAATATATTGAAACTTCGCACAATCTGTGTTTATTTGTTTGGCAGCAGCACTGTAAAACATGACATGACAGATTTTGTCAGATTTAGCCAAAAATACCCAGAAACCCAGACGACACCAAAAAACCCAGATTTAGTGGGAAAACCCCCAAACCCATTTCTTGGGCCAATGTTATACCAATGGCAAATAGAGGACTCCATATCTCAGGAAGTAATTGAGTTAGAAAGCTGAAATTTGGTGTATGAATAGACATGCATAGAAGCTTTATTAACGTTAAAAATTTTCTCCGCTAGGTGGCGCATGCGCACAACCGCGACGCCATCTTGGATTTTTGGACCCCTCTTCATACCCCAGGAAGTAATTGAGAGAGGAAACTGAAATTTGGTATGTGAATTGATATTGCTTTAACATAGATGAAAATTTTCTCCACTAGGTGGAGCTTTTACAACACCACGACGCAATCTTGGATTTTTGGGACCCCCTCATACGTCAGGAAGTAATTAAGATAGAAAGCTCAAATTTGGTGTGTGAATAGATATACATAGTAGCTTTACTACTGTAGAAAATTTTATCCGCTGGTGGGCGTATTTGCGCTACGGCCGCTACCCCTTAATGTTAAAACAATGGGAAATAGAGGACTCCGTAGTTATTAGTAGGTAAGCAAGTAACAATTAAGGCAGGTTTTGGTGTGCTGCATTTTGAAAAGATTATCGCAACCTGCCTTGGTATTGGTATTGCTTTAGAGGGAGGGTTCGATTAGGCGGGAAAGGCAGGTTTTGGTGTACTGCATCCAATTCAGTTAATCGGACATGCAGCACGTCTACTTTATTAATTTATTTACCATATGGCGACACACAACACAACCAAAGTACTACCACTAAGCAATCAAATTTAACTGACCCTAACCGTAACGCTAACCCTAACCGAAACATTAACCGTTGACACCCACTAAAAGGTTACTCCGGATATATGAAAGGAATTTTTCGCAGAGGTGCGTAGCAGGGTTGTGGGTGGGGCGAATAATCAATGAACCACGTTGGTGTAATTATGCTACCGCTGCTAAAAATAGAACAACCAATAGCAGCGCAGTATTTCGGGGATCTGTGCTGATCCGTTGGAAATTGGCAAAAATGCATCCCACGAGGAGCTAATTTATAAAAAACGGATTCCGCTAGTGTGATTTTGCTGTATGGCTTCTTTCAATTCACTGAAGTTAAGACTAAATTGTTCACTGTTTGTATTTGACAGCAGTTAAGCATGTCAACGATTGAGGCTTGTGAGGAAGGAGACACACAGCTGTATATTGCGAATTCTCTAGAAGTTCGGAGTGACGAGATCTGTGCAGAGTCTGTTCTCGTTGCAGACAACGTGGCGCAGGGGTCGATTGCTGCGAGAGTTGATGCTGTTGACAAAAATGGTAGTCTGCACACAGTCGTCTGTAATGAGAAACACAGTAGCACTGTTGCCAACAGTATTTGCGTTTGCCGTCACTCAGGCAGCAGAAGGCATAGTGGTAACCAGAAGTCGCATAATGCCAGCAGTTCAGATAATGCTGCTGTCGGTTTTCACTGCAAGTTACAGTCAGCAAGTTGTCATTCAGATACTGGAACTCATGCAGGCAGTAAACATACTTGTTCTGTGCTCCATCCAGATTCTGTTGATAATAACTCCACCGGCTGTCGTCTGAAAGAGGATGACGTCTTGAAATCGTGTTCGCAGGTGTGATTTCAGTATTGGTTTATTTTATTAGAATGTTCCTACTAGGTCATATGATGTTTAAAATGTTTTACAGCCTCTTTTCCAGGACAATCTCGGTAAGTCGACACTAGAAAGGTAAACCATTGTGGATTTCATTGTGGCACGAGATGATGCAGTGGCAGTGTCATCAGCTGGACCATATGCAAATCACTTGCACCTCACTCCAAATACATAACTAAGCCAGAACCTCGTCACTCAATTTTTACAGGCCGGATGCTCTTCCTGATGCCCATCCAACAGCGTCAAAGCACTGAAGGCAGTAAGAGTGTTGATTTTTTGGTTCGTTAGCATCAGCCTTAGGCATGAGGACACTGCTCAACAAATTGTAGCTATTTATCCACAGCCTTTGGCACACTGTACACAGCTGTCATACACAGTAGAGCACAGATCAGTTTTGTATCTTCCTCCAGACAGTCGTCATTGTTTAAATGTTTTCTGTTGGAGGTGGGGGTATTATATAAGTTATATGATGTTAAGCGCCCAGATGTATCTTGGTTCACCAGTTGCCTCCTTGATTTTTCCTGCACTTGCTCCGAACCTGTGAATCCTGACAGATAGAACTTTTCATCACCATCTCACCATGTCTTTCTTGGACGTCCCGTCTGCTTACTTCCTTTTACCTCGATCACTGTACTTTGTAACATGTTTAGCCGACCAATGTTGGGCATCACACACGTTTGAGCATGACTGGTCGGGTACATGTAGGGATGTGTTCGAGGACAGCATCTTCGAGGCCAAGGTCAGACCACTTCAAGGCCAAGGCTGCCAAAATATGACCAAGGTGTCCTGGAGTGCAAAGCTAGTCCTCAGTGACCTCATTCATGAGTACATTACTTAGTACCTGATTTTACTGTACTTATTATGTAGAGGAAGTCTTTTGTCAAGAATTTATTCTAGAGTGATTCCAAAATGGACAGTTGATTGACCTCTGGCACTGCTATATGTAAACTGTTGCCATATTACTCAGAAAAACAAACGTCGTGGCACTCAAGTTCAATAAGCCATGACAGCTGAGCTGCTTGTTAAACAGTGAAATGAATACTATGTCGTATAAAGCTCAGAATTTCGTTCACTGTGCAGCTGCAGAAAAAAAACATAGGCATTTATGTACAAAGTTTAGTGGAATAAATGTATAAAAACGAGTTGTCTGTTGCTTACTTTACATTATTTTCTAGTCTGGCTTTATTCTGTTCATTATTAGATTTCTCATGTGTGTTATTTGTGCAACAGATTAAGTCAAAGTAGGCAAAAACACAGAAATCACCAAAAATTATGCTGTCTTCGTGCCATGTTGTCCCAGAAGAACTGAATTGAATTGGGTTGTTGTATTGGCAGCAAACTGAGGTGGAGGTTTGCTGTCTAATTTCATGTGATAACTATAAAGACCTCAGTGCATGCGTCTTTCTTCAACAGCCAGTCCCTGTCGACAGAAATGTTTCTGCAGGTATATGTAGCTTTTGAATTACCAAACTGAATCATATTACTGTCTTGGAGCTGTTTGTTGAAGTTTTCCTCCTTTTACTGTGTCATCTGTGGCAGACAATCACTCTTTCACTCTTGTAATTTAGTGCAAGTAATAATAGCCATAGTCTTAACCCTTATAATATGCAGTACAAACTGCTTGATGATGCTAGTTATCCATTTTGGCGGTGGGTATAGAAATTTATATAGATTTTTTGTCAATTTGAATGATTATGTTTTTAGAGCTATAACCTGAATGATAGAGTACGACTGTAGTACTCATTTACTAAGAATTCCATTAAAACTAAGTGCAACGTGCCAATTGTTGCAATGCTGTGTATTCCTGGCAAAATTAATACATAGTTATGTATTATGTTACCCTTGTGTGAAGTGATAGTTTTAATTAATTTTTTAGCACTCAAGTTCGGTACTGATTGAATTTTTGAGGTAGAATGGAATGATTATAACTGCCACGGTCGAAATATTAGTATTTACTGGCAGTGTACTGTGTGAACCAAAAATGCTTTATTGTAATGCATTTGTTGTTGTTAGATGAGTTGGAGGCATTAGAGTAAGGCTGGATTCGGTATGCTGGAGCAGAGGACAACTTGATCATCCCATTTTTCATTAGTTCAAAGTTTGAAGACTGTTTTTGATATTTATTGCTATGTATCATAAGGTATAAATGTTCAGTGCAGTAGAGGCACTTTATGAGCATAGCAATTTTCATGTTATTTTTGCTTTCTGTGATATTTTTGTTATTCAGTCTAGAAATCTGTTTTTTTTCTACATTTCATTTTAGTCAGTTTAACTTTTTGAAAATACTCGTTATTATGCCATTACAGTGCTAAAGCTTTTATGCCATTAAACATGTGGAATTTTATTGTAATTGATTGGTCTTAAACAGCTTGTAGCATACATACCATACTGTTTGTTTTGGTTCTTTGTGTTCTTGTAGTCAGTATTAACTCGAAATGTGACAAACTAGATTGCGGTCAGAGAAGAGCTGATACCCAAAATAAATTAATGCATTATGTGAAAATTATTAATTTACATATGTGTGACATGTACCATTTTTGAGCATCTGTAGTTATGTTACTTTATCTGGTGATGGAACTATGTAACACAAAACTAAACATGTTTGGAGAAATGGGGTGCTTGTTGTCATCATTACATTTTGACATTTGCACTGTTGACAGTGCCAGCCGTGTGTGACAAAAGGACAAAAAAATGATACTAGGGTCTGTTTTTATGATCCGTAATGTACTAGTCGTGTAGTCAGTTGCTGTAACTGTTCAACTACTAGTCTGTCATGTCATCTTCTGAGGTTGGTGTTTTAGATAGTTAGCTTAAAGGGGACGTCTCGTCAAAAATGACCTACATTTTTAATTGGCCATATTTTTAGAAAACTTTTTGTAATTCACTTTATTAAAATGTTTTCACTCAAAAGTGAAGTTTGAAGCTAAAAGTGATTTATTAACAGTCGGTGTTTAGTTGGCCCTAATTAGACCATGAGACCGGAAGTCACTGGGAATTGTGGGAAAGTAGTTTACATAGCTATTCTTTGCCATGTGCGAGCATACGGTTCTGTTATTAATTTTTATCTTTTTATTAAATATTGTTTTAAAAATGCTGTCATGTTTCGCTGATGGGTGCCAACACGCTGCTGGTCGAAGCAGCTGTAAGTTGTTCTCATTTCCAACCGACATGACTCAGAGGCAACTATGGATCGACTTTTTAGTCTATATCGGTTAAAAGTCGGAACAACTTACTACTTTCCCACAATTCCCAGTGACTTCCGGTCTCATGGTCTAATTAGGGCCAACTAAACACCGACTTTTAATAAATCATTTTTAGCTTCAAACTTAACTTTTGAGTGAAATTTTTTTAATGGAGTAAATTACAAGTTTTCTTTAAAATATGCTAATTCGAACTGGCCAATTAAAAATAT
>Ga0209780_1000873_pt1 | contig 18140 bp, 22 predicted proteins | sample WorMetexBAHAMAS2_FD_187384 | JGI IMG/M metagenome (GOLD analysis project Ga0209780, IMG submission 187384) | Marine gutless worms symbiont microbial communities from Max Planck institute for Marine Microbiology, Germany - Inanidrilus exumae... | ecosystem: Host-associated > Annelida > Digestive...
TGTTTTCTTAAGTGCTTTGACACAGTTGAGTGACAGGACGGACATCTGACCTATAAAATCAACCAGTGCCACTAACTTCCAACTATTCTTTTCTGGAACAAGTGGAGGAAGAAACTCGAGGGAGAACCCGATAATCCGTGTATGCCTGGAAAACTCCCATTAAATGGAGCTGCTGATGCTGGAGTCTGAATTTCTGTTTGGTAAACAATGCATGATTTCGCCGCTTTCATATCAGAAAAATTTTACGACATTTCAACACAACAATGTCGATCGGTGAGGCGATGAAAACTTTCGGTACAGAATTTTGAAAATTTTACTATGAGGTGTTGTTTTAAAAAAGGCAAAAATTGCTCACTAAATTTCCAGGTCTTGCGACTTCAGGCCGTCATAACTCTGCAATGATTACAGATCGCCGAAATTCGTTTCCAAATGGTCTCTCAGCTTTCGCTACGGGATGTTTAGTTTCCATTTTTACCGTTAGAATCACTTCAAAGTATTTCCTGTAGGGTGTATGCTGCATACAAGCAAACAAGCAAGGCACTTACCCAAATGTTCGGCAACATTCGATGTCCGATATTGCATATTAAAACTAATATAGTGATGGCACGATACATCGTATCGTATCGAATATCGCAATATTGACGGCATATCGCATCGTATCAAATATCGCTATAATTTACTCTGAAACGGTTTGATATTTCGCACTACTCCACTAAGGCGCATTGTCCATATATAGGCCACGCACTCGGCGTCACCAACAAACAGCGAGCGATCGGCGCCGCCCGGCGGGGTAATTAGTGTCACACATTACAAGGCAGGCGGATGCATTCAACTGAAGCGGCCGGATGTACCACTGCCAATAATTGCCCGGTGTGGGTCGGTCGGCGGTGGATGTTTGATTAAGCATCGTCTCCCGTCCACTTTGAAGGCTGTAGCCGGTTAATTGATGTCGTCGCTAGGCCTATACCTTTTCGTCTTAGTGTTGCTGAATTACGTCAGATGTATAATGACACGAAGTCTGACTCCACTCCAATACTCAGTAGTATTATAAAAAATATTAGGCCTACTGTTAAATTTATTAAATAAAATATCCGTCATCACGACGTTAGGCCTAACGGGGAGTAATTAGCGTCGCATTCCAAGGCCGGCCGACGCTTTGAACAGACCATCCGGCGCCACAGTATCGTTTCATCTTTACTCAGCTGCAGATACGTCGATTGCGCCACTGACTACTCAGTAGATGTAGCTTCACGAAGCTGCCAGCTGGTCCGCACATCCATGCGGGAGTCAACATCAAATAGTTTTACGAGAATACAGTAACTTTACTGAAACCATTATCTCCGATCACGTAAGCAGCATGCAACGTGTCAACTGTCGAGAAAACATCGCCGAAGGGAATTACTCAGCACCTCAGAACATCAAAGGCAAAATGCGCCAGCCGCCTCGGACCCGGCATGTCAATCAGCGCCGTGGGTGGTCTCCGTACATGCTTGCACTTCCCACGATTTGCCGGCCACTTTCACCCCGTCCACCCCAACGGCCGACACCGCTTTGTTAAGTAGCATTCTCACTGCAGCAGTAACGCGCGCGTTACGCAGTTGCATTACGTCCGTACCGCGCACGACGTTCGATCGACGACGACGACGTTTAAACGGCAGTGAGAACGCTACTAAAATCGAATACGAACGTCGTTCGATGGTGTGCGACCGCCCTCAGTTGACGGCGTCAGTTTGAACGCTACTGAAATCTATTAATGCTAGATTTTTGATACCATACCGTCCCCATGTTCAAACTCTGCCGGAAATTATGGACAGCGGCCGAATGTCGTCAACAACCGTTGATGGCGTTGTAAGGCATGATGCGAACGCGTGCAAAGGCGTCAGTGAGAACGCTACGTTAATCTTGGACTGTTGAAACACAGCGCAGCGTTTTGGCTCTGTATCATATCGTATCGCGATATTTTGTGCAGTATCGTATCGTATCCATCGTTTTTCCCCACAGCCTTATCGTGCCATCACTAGAATATTGGATATTCTTGTGATTATAACAGTGAGTTTTATTTTTTTATATTGGGTGACAAAAACTGACAATATTCTTTCAAGATTCTTGCAATGAAAAATCACATTGTGTGTAAACAAATACCGAACTGATACGAAGTGTTCAGTAGGGTTAAGTTAGATGTAATTCTCCAGTAGCATTAGAATTATCTTGGTCAGTCCTGTCCCCATAACACTGGGTTTATGGTGATGTTAGATTATGTACATTACCATGTTTGTTGCTGCTTTTTATGTATGAACTGGGTCTGACAAAACACGAAACTGAAATGGTCACACTTGACAACATTATGTTAAGAAAACAATTATCTATAAAGATCATCCTGACCTTTGTCTTCCAATACTAATACCGGGCAATACCAAGAAATATTACCCAAACCTCAATACCATTATCATTTAACCCTTTCCATCAGGAGTTACAGCACATTACTGCATTATGCACATACGCCTTTGTGCAGATGCGGCACAGGTGTTCATGCCATCTCTGTCTCCTACTATGCAGCGTGGCACTATCGTCAAATGGTACAAACAGGAAGGTGAGTTATCTTTATCTGTGTATCTCTGCATTACTGTTAGTTTCTGTTGATGTCTTTCTGTGCAACTGTGTATTTAGTGGTCAGTATGTGTGTGCATAGAAAGATGACGAGTAAACCCACTGTCAGCGAGAGAATTGCTGTTTCACTCACTGCCTTCAGTCTCAATGTACTGGTTTGACGCACTGCAGGAACTTTTTAGAATTTATTGCTGAACATCGAAAAGATGAAACAGCATGTGACTGAAACATGATCAAGTATTAAGCAGTGTCATAGTGTACATTACAGCCAGTAGCTTGAAAGAGTCCATGTGGATATTTGAGCAGTCATTATTGCTCAAATATTGATGATTGTCTGCAGTTGAAGGAAGATTATCAGAATCGTGCTGTGATATATAGTGTACCACAGTTGCTCTGTGATATGCATAAACAGGATTAGGTTCAGCTTTTAGTTAGTGTTGCATCTGTTTTTGTCTTAGCTAAGGCCAGCTTTCTTGTGTTTGTATGTTTTTGTATACGTTTTATGAATAGAGATCGAACCGGAACTGTTTCTGGTATTGTTCCGGCCCGGAACAACGTCGGTTCGGTCCGGTCTCGGAACATTTTTTGTTCCGGAGCCGGAGTATGCTAAGCATTCTCTTTGTTCTTAGTGAGACCGTCGCGATGGTCTTACTTAGTGCACTCCCTACCGTCATGCACATACGACGCTGAGCAGTTAACACGGTGCCCACCGTTGGACAAACAATGCAGTTCGGCGATAATTATCTCAACGACGGTCATTTGCCGCCTGAAATACCCCAAATAGACGGCCGCGACAGCTTCAATTCCGTGTCACAACTGTCGCTATCGGTGTCCTTTGAAGTGCCAAACTGGTCGTCCCGGCGGCTGGCTGTGGCTAAAGCGTGAATAGGCAGCGTCTTGTGCGGCCACTGACTTCTCGTGTTACGTGTGTGTGGTGGCAAGTGCGGCGGCGGCATAAAATGACCGCCGTGCCGGCGTGCGACTCGCCGCGGTCGCTGCACGGACGGCCACGGCGGTCTGCGGCAGAGATGTGCGGACGGTGGATGCGTCCGCCTGCGGACGCCGATCCGCAAGAATTCTTGAGATCCACGGACTGACGCGGACGGCTCACACCCGAAAATTCGCGAACGCGGAATGACGCGGATCATTAACTTAAGCTCGGTACTCGGCAAGCTGACCCGTTGAGCACAGTGAGCAGATGCTATAGTATAGCGCTGATGGACGTGTTCGATCTAAGTCACCCAGTGACCATGCTCTGCAGCTGCAGCCATTAATTGTTCTTCAGTGAACCAGCTTGCCTGGCTTAGATGGATTGGACACACGGCTGCGGCTGGGAGCCTGTGTGGGGAATGGGGATGTGGATCTGTGGTCAGAATCCGCGGACTGATGCGGACACAACATTTCATCATCTGCACATCTCTGGTATGCGGGGTGAGTGATCCACGGCAGCTAGCTCTGATCTGCGTGTGTGGTTCGGTTCCGGCCGGAACAAATTTGTGCAGTTACTGATTCGGTCTCGGAACAGCAGCGGTCGGTTCGTCGATCTCTATTTCTGAATCCTATGTTATTAGTTGACTCTCTTTACCCACACTGATGGCAGTCATAGTAGAGGTAGGATTTTCATCACCGTCTGTCTGTTTTTTCTCAAGATACCTCAAAAACTGATGCAGGTAGGATAACCACACTTGATATATGAATGTTCTATGACGAGTCCTGGAAACCCATTTATTTTGGGGTCAAAAGGTCAAGGTCACGAGTCACAAAAACAGCACTGGCGTGGGTGTTTGCACTCTTGTGAGGGCTTGCTTCTTCTAGTTATCAGTATAATCAGTTTCTGGGAAGCAGAAACACCTATCTCAGAAATGACCCCAGGCTATTATCTGTCAAGTGGGATGTGAAACAATGCTGAGTGTTCATTCAGTCGGTCTGTGAAAGAGATTCGTGTGTTGTGCTGTGATTTGACTGTGTGAAGATAGTTGACCACTTTAGTAATGCTAGTAGTCAGTAGTTTGACTGACAGACATTTGCCAACTGCAGGAGATGCCGTGCAGCCGGGAGATCTGCTCTGTGACATTCAAACAGACAAGGCTGTCGTCGGTTTTGAAACAGAGGAGGAAGGCATTCTTGCAAAGATCCTGGTATGTCTGTCTGTGTACTATGTAGTACAGTAGTAGCTGTAGTTCAGTAACGATAATGATGGTCATTCGGGATGTTTTCTGAGTAGAGTGCACAATTGCATAGCACTGTGGCTATTTGGAAGTTCACTTGATTAAATTAAATGCTGCAGTATGCACACTTACACATACTGTATGAGGGCCAGACTAGAAACGGTCGCTGGCATCTGTCGTCGTCGTCTGTTGTCATCGTCTGTAACACTGCATGGCAGGCCTGCAGGAGGCTTCACCCATGCAAACCAGGCGATGATATCATGCCGCCTGCAGTGCAGTGTAATTATAGCTCCATGGTAACACTGCACGGCGGGCCAGTAGTGTTACGACCCATTAGGGCGACACCTTGTTTTAGATTTGTTTGGTGACTGATGGATTTGATGCTGTCATAACAGTGTGAAGCTGTCACTGCTGGTGGAATTGATATGTGTGTTAACTTGTTAAGAATTTGAGCAATCTGAGGTTTAAAAAATAACATTACAGCTGTGAACTGTTCAGAGCAAATGTTTAATTTTCAAAAGATAGTGGAGTGGTGATTTTTGGGTAAGATGGAAAAATAGTTGCGTTGTGTTGAATTTAATAGGCAGTTGATGTCTGGTTGAAGTTGTAGAAAATTACAAGTTTGTTCATTATTATTGATACTAAGTTCAGTAACGTTGTGACATTGGACACTTGCGTTGATGTTTACGTTTATATGTATGGCTGTGTTTGTGTTAGTGTGCATTTTGGTTCTGGTTTTTGTGAGCTTTTATTTGTTTCTTAATGCAGGTCAGTTTTCTTGCATTAGCATGTTGTGTTTTTCTATACTTTGTGTTTTATTTGTATTTTTGGTTGTTATTGAGCCACAAATGTGTGTATAATAATAATAATATTTATTTCTGTCTTGTCACAGGGTAAGCAGTCCAGCATGACTCAGTGCCTATCGAAAGCCAGGATAAACTGGGAGGGTTGTGGTAGGCACAGCATCAGGCATAAAGGTGATAGCGAGTGAGGCAAACCACAAAACCAGAAACATGGCCTGGTCAGAATCCAACCATTATCAAGAGGGCCTGGCATTGTTCTGAGCCCAGGTTTCCCACATGCTTCTGTTCTGCCGGCTTTCATCTGGGACTCACCAACAGCATGATGTCAGGGTGCCCATGGTCTGGTACCGATTTACCCAGGTTGTCCTCCATAAAGGCCATTCAAACACCAGGTAGTTACTGTTCTTGTATCTCGCTGTAAGGTTGTAATATCAGTTGCTCTACATGTTTTTGTACATTCATGTGTGTTTTTATACGTGTTGCGTTCGTATCTCAGAAACCAGAAAACACGCCAGACGTTGCAGTTGGTGAGTTGATTGCACTGATAGTGGAGCCTGGAGAGGACTGGAAGAATGTCAGTATTCCAGCAGCAGCAGCACCGTCAGCGACAGAGACACCGTCTGTGCCGACAGACACTGGTACACCAGTGTCAGTGACATCAGCACCAGCATCGTGAGTTCATTGGTCATACACTTCTCACTGCTGTTAGAGTCTCAGTCTGCAGTGTTGAATTTGAAAATATCTTCCATATTTGACTTAATAGCATTTATGAATCACCTCCACCTCAGACGGTGGGAGAACGGACCTCGGTTAGCCAGTTACGTCTGAGTTTCCTTCCTCTGCTTGTTCTGGAAAACAGCTGTTAGGCATAAGAAGCACGGGTTTTTGGTGGGCTCGTGTCCTTTCTGCCAGCTGGCCGGCAGTGTCGAAGCATTAAAGGAAACATTTGAATTAAATTCAACTTACACATGCACACCAGTTTGATGGCTGTTCCAGGTGTAGCTGGTTGCCTGGTTGCTTTGTTGATGATAACTCCTTTTTCCAGTGCCAGCACCAGTGTCAAATAAGTTACCAGTCAATTGAGTTGAATTCACTTTTCACTATTTCTTAAGAATAATTTGGGGTGATTATGCAGAAAACAACTATTGTAAATTCGCTGCCAGTGATGATCGATAAGAACGACCACAGTTAGCATGATTACTTATCTGGAAATGTAATTGCTGTTGGATCCGAGAAATGTCCAAGAGATTGCGAGGTCTAGAAAATGGTATGTGGGATCACGAGGACTGGCTTCAGAGAGTTGTTCTGAAGGTGCAGCATTTTATCCCTCAAAAGTGAGTTAGTGGATCGACAAAGGCTGAGATCTGGTGAGTAGGCCTAATGCCTGAAAGGGGATCTGGCAGTAAAAGGTTTGCTTTGTGCCAGATACTTGGCATATGAAATATGGTAATCAGGAGCTAAGCGACATCTGGCTAACCAAGTTTTGCCTAGATAGTGACCACTAAAGTGCTGTGTATATGTATTTCTGTGTATGGCTCAGCCATCTAAAGCACAACCTTTTATTTTTATATACATTCCATTTAAATTGAATGGCGTATACAGTTTAAGCTTGCCACCATGACCTTCAACACTGATCGCCCGCCGTATTTTTCTGATCTCCTGCAACATCATGAACCTACGAGGTCTCTGCGCTCATCCAGTTCTCATCAGCTTTTAGTCCCCCACCACAAATTAACATTTGGATTTCGTGCTTTGCGGTTGTCTGATCCAAAAGTTTGGAATTCATTACCTGTCAGTATTCGTCATACTAAGTCACTTCCCACTTTTAGTTGTCATCTAAAGACATTTTATTTTCAGTTGGCCCATCCCCTTTTGGCTGCCCATCTTGCCTAGAATATCTTTGTCTATGCACCCTGATTCTTCTAAAGACCTTGGCGCTATATAAGCCATTTACTTACTTACTTAAATCATCTTGTGATTGATTAGTGAGTGATACTCAAATGCATAAGTTATTACTTCACTGCGACTTTGTGTATTGTAACTGTAACTTGTAAGTCTTGGATACATCACTGGAAGTATAAATTTCATAATGCTCGGAGAATTCAGTGTTTGGGCAAGTCATACTGTTGAATTGGGCAGTTCCTATGTTACTGTATGGCATTATTTGACTCTGTAGAGAACTGTTGTTGTTGCTGTGTCAGGCACAAGGCACTGTCAGACAGCTACGGACCTGCCGTGAGGAACCTGCTTGCGATGTATAATATCACAGCTAGTAATTTGTCGGCGTCGGGACCACACAGCAGGCTACTCAAAATGTAAGTATTCTTGTCTGTCTGTTTGTCAGTTACTGGACAACTGTAAGATATGCCAAATTGCAGACTGTTCAGTTCATGGATGCCACCTCTACCAGTAGTTGTTTGTGTCTCTTGGTGTAGGTATTTTGAAACGTCATGACGAAATGAATATAAAAATGCAAATAAGTAGGCCTTCTTGAAAACCAAAGCATACAGAAACCTTCAATATGTTTACAGCTACTGTGAATGGTGATATCTGCGAGTTGGCTATTCTGCGACTTGACTAGTCCGCAAGATGCCAATATGGGTCATTGCTAAACAAAAAGGCAATGAGGTCAGGAGGTTACTATATCGTTGGCCATCATTAACCCGGCGGAACTAAATCTCTACTGTCCCCAATATAAAGTAAAGTAAACAGTGTATAGCAGTTTAGCATCAACTTAGCTCTTCACCGCTATGGGAAACTTACATGCTATATGGGATCACACAGTGTTACCTGCCACCCGACAGAGGTGAGAATCCCACCTTTACCCCCAGCCGAAGCAGGTACTTGATTTAGCAACCCCGGAGGTATGCAAGGCAGAGTTGACCTATGTTACATGAAAGCCGACCGGCCTGGAATTGAACCCACGACCTGTAAATCGCAACGCCCAACCGCTGAGCCACCATGCAACATATTATTTGCTGAAAAGGAACGTTACTGTCCCAACCAACCTTGGGCTCTGCCTTGTCTTTGGTATTCCTTAAGGACAATATTTCGGTCCTCAGTCCTGTCTTTGGTCTTGAACATCGAGTCCTTGGTCCTGAGCTGGCCTTGATGTTCTAGTTCTTACCATGTCTTTGGTCATGATACTGTTTAGTGAACAGTTTGCAGCAGGCTCTGTTTTCTTGCTATTGTAACCACAATTGAGCACAGCACATCAAGTCACTTCTGAGCTAAGTTATCTGCTCACCTGCTACATCTGTGGTATAAACCTTTATGTTCAAATTTGTTACTATTTGTACAATTTAGTAGACTGTTTTATATGCAGAAGACAAGCTGTCTTGGCATTGAGGCTCAAGTCTTTGTTAGCGTAGTATCACTAACAAAATGGGACAGAGCTGCAGAGAGATAAGTGTGTGTGTTTGTGTGTTTAGTGATGTGCTGAACTACGTTAAAGCGAAGAACCTGAAGCCAGTGACACAATCTGTAGACTTGCCACCAGCAGCCCAGCCAGTGGCCAAGCCGACCACGCCGCCTGCTCGACCAGTGTCAGCTGCGAAGCCAGCAGCAGCAGCAGCATTGCCGTTCATTGCTGCCGACTTCACTGATATTGAAGTGACAAACATGCGCAGTGTCATTGCCAGCAGGCTGACAATGTCAAAGGTCTCTCTGTTTGTCGTGTTTCTTTATTTCATTGCTGTTAGAAAAATGAACCAATTTGAGTGAAAACTTTAGACAGTGTGGCTGAAGCAGTACTGCATCTACGTATCTGAAGTTTGTTGTTTGCAGCAGCATACTGAGGACATCAGTAAAAGTGTTGGTGCATCGTGCAGTGATGTGATTTACTGTTGAAAGTTGGCATTTTATTAACCAGCCGTGAATAAGCAAAATGTATAGGGTGACACTCTTGCTTAAAAGGGATCATGACAGTGTTTGGAATTTTCACGGCCTAAAGTCATTGATCAGGCAAAGTGATGGCAATAGAATTTTTGTCAGTGGTAGACAGCGTGCTGCCTGTGCAGCTGTAAAGATTGATGCAGCTAAAGATCTCACAAGAATATTTTGACTATTGTCTTTAGCTTATGGAAACTTCATTTTTCTTTGGAGACATCTTCAGCAGGCATTTTTGAGTCAGGTTGTCGTTGTGTGTAGACGACAATTCCACATTCATATGCGACGGTCGACTGTAACCTCGATAAACTGCTGGATGTTCGCAAATCTCTGCTCAGTCAGTAGCAATTGTTTTGTTTCTTATTTGTTTGTGGATGGCTGCATAATATGCTGCTGTACCATCATCTCATGCTAGGCAGTCTCAACATCCGAGACTTAAGTACTGCTGGTCATGAGCAGCAGTATTTATAGCAAGTGTCATTATGACCTTGCAGTTTACCTTCTGCATGCAGTTAGCTATGAGTCCTATTGAATTTCGTAGGCTTTATAGCTGCCGATATGGGGCAGGGCATTCAGTCGCGTCTGTTTGTCCGCGCTCTAAAAGAAAATGACTTGAGCTATCAGCACCAAAGTCGGTAGGACCTTGGCATGCACTGTCCCTGAGGTCAAAAGGTATGATCTTAACCCTAAGCCTGTGATTAGGGTTTTAACCTTTGCGATGGGGATGGGATGCAGAGTAACACGAGTGTGCATGTCGATATGACTGCACATTTTTGTATTTGCCCAGTATTTTTATCAAGTGGCAACAAGTGAAATTGAAACTTACATTTCCCCAGCATGTGTCTGCATGTCAATAAAACTGCACATTTCTTTAGTTAACCCGCCCAGCTGAACCAATACTGCTGCCTCTAGTGTCTAATTTATCGAAGAAAAAATGAAGTTACTGTATATTAATTTTGACCATTTACTACAAGCTTTATGACAAACTGCAGTCTTCCATGTTCAGATTTATGTTGCCTCAAGTCACGGTTTCCATGTTGTGTTTGGCCTGTTCTAAACGTAACATCCTTCACACAGTAATATATACTGTTGCAATATTTTTATCTGTAGGGAGACATTTATTACTGTTGCCATCAATATCAGGCCAATTTTGTTGGTTGGACATAGGGCCGAGTGTAAAGTTTACAACATTAATACAAAGCTGCTTCATAATGTAAGGTCACGGATGTTATACAAGATTACCTGTCTGCATGACAGTCTCCATGAAAATACCTTCCTTTCTTACCCACATTATGGCATGGATATGGTAGTGAGACATCAAAGTGTTGTTGTACAGAGGAAAGCATCAAAGTCGGTGTGAACGACTTCCTCATCAAAGCTACTGCCATTGCGCTACAGGTATTCAGTGATATGCAGTAGAACCTGTTGGTCGTTGTCAGTGTCCATTGTGCATTCTGTGCACACTTCTATGCATGTGTACTGTACATTGTTACCTCTTGACGTATTTTTGAAATTTAACAGCAATATCCGGAACATATTTAGGGCTGGTTTTTCCACCGCAAATTAATCTCCCATTAACGGGAGATTAATTTGCTGTGGCAAAACCGGCCCTTAGTATTTTTTCCGGTTAATTAGAATGGAACAAAACAAAGAATATCAGTGTTGTAGACTATGTGCTGTGTGCATTTGTGTTTGTCTAGAGCTTTCCCGACGTGAACGTTGTGTGGTCTGGCGATACTCCACGTCGCCTCGCCAACATAGATATCTCGGTTGCTGTGGCAACAGATAACGGCCTTATTACTCCCATTGTCAAGAATGCCATTGGCCTTGGTGTGCAGGAAATCTCAGACATCGTCAAGGTTATTTAGATGTTTTCATTTCAGTTGATGCTGATAACATGAATAGTTCAACATACATAATGCTGCTTTTTTGTTTAGCCTGTCTGGTTTGCTTATAGATGATATGCAGCGATTTTTACCAAATTGATTAAAAGTAGTTTCTAGATGCTTACTGCAATATAAACCCGTCTGTGTAGCAAATTTTTTTTATAAATTATGCCGTAAAATGCTAAAAAGTACGAGTTTATTGGTCTTTTTGGTACAGTTATTCTTCTGCTATTTCCGTCATGTGTGACGTCATACCAGGATACGCTTGTTTTGTTTGCATCGTTATGCGTTATTGAGATTAGATAATAAGTTATTTATTTTACTGTTATGTTTTAAGAACATTGACATTTTACTAGTTGCTACTGTAGTGTACGTAGTGTAGTGTAGTGTTATGTCTCACTCAACACTCCAATAGCCTGTTCCCTTGTTTGTTTTCCTGGTATGACATTATCACTTACAAAAGTAAACAAATCATAGGGCATGCACTTTCGGGCGCTTTTTCTAAAATTTCATAATTTTTTGATGTTCTTTAATATTCAGATAGATTTGCTTATATTAAAAACATATGATGGGCAGTTTACTTTAGCAACCAAAAAAAAATCATTGCATATCATCTTTAAGTTACCTCCGATTCACTTGCAACGTGTAGCACTGTATAAATCAAGCCAAGCCTCAAATATAGGCCAGGCATCTGGTTTAATTGCACTAATAGAAAGGGGCTTCTGTTTGCGGATTTACTGTAAACACTATATTTTCACTGCATCTATATTCTATGCAGATAAAGTTATGGTAATAATAATAATAATAATCCGATTTGTAAAGCGCCAGAATGTCAAAAGACTTCCGTGGCGCTAATGGAGGAATTCTAGAAATATGCATGTATTTAATTTTGCAATTTTAGTCAAATCACGAAAAACTGATGCACATGAAATATAGGTTTTACAGTATAGTACAGCGTACAGCCCACTAATGTACCCTGTACATGGAATTGCGGGCCGGGATGGGCCTCGTCTACGGCGGGTCTAAAACAGGCCAGGCCTGAAGATTTTTAGAGCAAACTGGCCAGGGCAAGGGGTCGGGCCTAAGACTTCCGGCCCATGCATGGTCTATCACACACTATAGTAAAGAAGGTATAAATGGATATTTTTAATATGATGACATGTATCTTATGGTGCTTTTGTGTTAGAAAGATTATGATTGAGGTCATGGTTAGCATAACATTTGTTGATTTACTACCATTTCAAGTGATTTGAACAATACTTAGTTTTGCAGTACCATGATACCATCAAGCAAGTTTGTAGGATTCCATAACATTAAATTGGTTTTAATGGTAAAAGTGTTCTATGTGTAAATGTTGTAGGACTTGGCATCGCGTGCACGTGCTGGTAAACTAAAATTAGAGGAATTCCAAGGAGGTTCATTTACGTAAGTAACACTTGATAAGTGTATTTTTGTAGCATTCCAATTGTAAGCTGGAGGGCTCAGTAGAGTGCATACCTCCCCACTGACCTTGACCTTCCAAAATTTAATCACCTCATCCTCTGTGGCCAAGGATATGACTGACTGACCAAGTTTGGTGACAATCCAACTGGAATTGACGCCATGAAGTTGTTCACAGACATATATATCTACCGACGCTGGCGAAAACATAACCTCCCATCACCTTTGGTGGGGAAGGGGTAACGAATAAGTCACTTTTGTTACATGTCAGCTTTCTTCACCTGTCCATCACGTACTAGTAATTTGTCTGTACTCGTTGTGCCCTGCATACCACGGCACCTACTTGATTCAGTGGTGCAGTGGGGACATTGCTTCATTAAGCCCAAAAGCTGTCATTTGTATCTACGTTTACCATATGAGAAATGAGAAAGGTTAGATATTTGGGAATTCCCCGTGGGTATAACCAAAGGTTATATATTGGGAGACACGTCCCCATCCCCTCCAAAATTGGCACGTATCAGTAGTGGATGTGTTGTATTGCAGTATATCAAATCTCGGTATGTTTGGAATTTCGTCATTCTCAGCAGTAATCAACCCTCCACAGACATGTATATTGGCTGTCGGTGGTGCACGCTCGGTGCTGACACCTGTCAACGGCGACGTGACGTCAGCGACAATGATGTCCATGACGACGGCATGCGATGCACGCATCATAGACGACAAACTTGCCGCCGACTTCCTCGATACTGTGCGCGCAGTGCTCGAGAACCCGTCGTTAATGTTGAGCCACTGTCCGCTGGCTGACAGGTCCTATGACATGCAGAAACTGTTTGCCAAGTGACCGCCGTCATCTGGCCAACATGTTGATAATGCATTAGTGGTTGTTTTATTTATTGTGAGGAGACACTCACGCCATGTTAATGCCGGCCATTCTCACGGTGAACCTAGCTTGGCCAGCTGCTGGACCCTTGATTTTCCTTCTTCACTTATTCAAAACCTGTGCATGAGGTCCATCAGTTTTGTCTTCCTCTCTGCTGATAATTTCTGGATTTGCCGATGAATGTAATGATGATGATGGTGCTGATAATGATGATACTAAAGTACTACAGTACCCCGTCAAGCATAATTAACTAACCCACATTGTTAACTCCACACTGGATTACTACTTTCATCACATTCTAGGTCATATATGTATCTGTCACTGGCTCCAGCACTGTTATAATGCCCTGGGTTCTGGCTCAAATGGAGTGAAGGAAACACTATGCCTTTCTCAGGATACTGAGGGCTGCTGAGTGAAGGAAGGATGAGACCATTGGCCAGTGGGTGAGTTTCGTTGGTTGGACTTGGGTCAGTGCTTAAAATTTCCTATAACGGTGTTTGACACTGTTTCTTGGACAACAGGAAGTCTATAACCTAACTACCCGCACTAGTTGTCCCCAAACTGGTTCACCTTGAAGATAGCCATTAGAACATAGGGATGGATGGTGATAGTTCCAATATTGTTATAGGATCACAGCTTGAGAGGTGCTAGTAACTTGCTCATGTAGTATCAATGATGAGGAAGATTATTGATTACAATACAGCACAGAATTGGTCTATGGGAACCCCTTGTCCGCATCTGGCTGACCCCTCCCTCCCCCATGCGGACGTCCGCTTCTGCATACATCATTGACTGTCATATACTAAAGAACTCGTTTTTGAACAATAAACTTGTCAGATAATTATTAATACTGATTAAGCAGCAGACATGCAGTCCTCCTGTGTAATGTTAGAAGTGTTCAGACTGTTCAGTAGTATCACTAATCAGTCTCGACAAAAGCTGACTGCAGCCAGTCGAACAAGTTACAGGCACTACAGCCCATCATTAGCGTCAGACATAGTAGCAAGAGCCGCTAGAGATAGATGGAAGGCTTGTGGCTGAATCACCTGTTAACTGATGCATGGGCTTCATGCCACAGACCAAGAAGCCACAGGCAGCAGACGTCTAGCTATCTGAGCGGTCCATTTAGTACAGCCACAGCCGTCACTGTAGGGGTGACAAGAAATGCTGCAAGCCTTTGTGCAATACTGAGTTGCGGACTTCCGCATAATAATAATAATATACACATTTGTATAGCGCCATATGGTCGTAACTTCAGAGGCGCTGGCATGCTATCGAACTCCCCCTCCCCCCTTGTCCGCATTTGTCCCACTGTTTCCAGGCTGGGTGTCTTAGGAGGCGACTAAACCAGGCTTTAGTTTTGTGTTTATTTTGTGTTATATGTACTTTTTAATACTAATGGATGCTTGTTTTTTGTTGTATTGGTTTAGTTTTGTCTTGTGGTGTGATAGTTATCTCCACCTGTTGTAGATGCTAGCACATTAATTTAAATGAGCCTCTTGATCCCTTTCCCTTTTTGGGTGGCTGCTGAACAAAAAGGCGGCCAGAGTTGAGGTTAATATATCACTGGCCTTACTTCACTGGGCAGGTTATGCCAGGGATAGCTCTCCACTCCTGACCTGTCGTCGCTGATATAACCATATTTGTTCCAAAAAGGGACGCTAAACTCCAACTAACTAACCCAGTGGTCCTATGGGTGACTGATGTGACACACTGCCATTGCTGACGCCTTCCCTTTCATCCATTAACTGAACCTGACGGTAGAGACATTGCGTTATCAGCTTCCGGCGCTGGTACACGGAGTCCCCACTCGCTCAAATAAAAACGCCTGAAGCTAATACTGTCAGTGATGAACTTTTGAGAATTACTCTCGTTAGCAAATAGACAAATGGATAACGGGGGCAGGAAGGCTATCCAGTAGTCGAGTAGCATCTGCACTGACCACCATAGACTAGCACTACCATTATTTTCAGTTATATATCTAGTTTTCTCCCCGAGTTACTGTAGGCTATGTCAGGTCCCCAACATAGAACCTTGGGAAAATAGGAGCGGATTTTTACAGGCCAGTTGCTGTTGTAGTGTTAACAGAGTAGTCAGTCCTGTATTTTCACATAGCCTCAGCCACTCAACAACGTGCCTGTGTTTATGTACGTTTATGATGATCATGAAGCGAAAACAAATACAAAACATCTGCTTATCACTGATGCCGTTAGAGTGACCACTGCCATCTGTTTGTTTGTACATGAATGTTTATGTTTGTTAGCATTATTAAACCAAAACCACTGATCACATTGACTTCAGACTTGGTGTAGTTGTACTTGTAGTGTGAGTTGAGTCCTCAGTAGTGTCACACTCCTCGTTGTTTTGCGGTTTGAATGGAGAAAATCAAGTTCACAGGATGTCGCAGACTGGCCCTGTAATTGATGTGATGCTGTGATCCATATTACTCGATGATTATACATGACAGCAATGACAGTATATGCTAAAAAAAGGTACAGTCTAGTACTCACCTGCATCTACAGTTTTAATTGGTCAACTCCATATCACGTCAAACAACACACCTACACTATGCCGATCACTCTCCATGATAATCACAAACTTTTTAAGCAAGCTTTAGTGTTAGCAACCGAATTTGGTCAATGTGTCTGAATACATTAAATTATAGTCAAAAATTTACACTAGAACTTTTATTTACTGAATCACAATTGTGACAAACTTTTGAACTGCTGTAATACAATGTTAGTAAACTATAGAATGTAAAGAATGTAACAAGAAACTCGGCTGCTGCAATTTTCTGCAAATTCAGTAATCTAAGAGCTGCAAGGTTTTGTTTTTTCTTCCAAAATCTTTTAGAGTGGTTGAGAGAACGACATGAGTCAATGTTGTCGCCAATTACAGTATCAGAAAATGTGTTATATGCAATTCATGACGATCTTATGAAATACATCTAGCTGTGTACAGATGCGATGCACACTTCAGTTGGAAAACGAAATCATTCGCGGTGAACTTTGTGTGTTTTTGCTGGCAGCATATGCAGTGGCTCTTCATTGAAAACGTGGACTTCCGATGCTTCTTTTGTCAGAAAATCTACACATAACACAACACAGAACAGAAATATCAAAACAGTCCATTGAAAATGTCACATATACAGTACTCTTGCCTCTCATTGCAGTTATGAAGTCAAAGACATGACTATCATTAACTGCAACTGACAAATGACCTCTGCAAAGTTTAACTTTGCTATGGTGATTGATAACTGCATGATCACTTGCCACTATGGCAAGTATATGAACTGGTCTGAAGACAGCAATGACCTACAGTACAGTGCAGTGTCTACAAACAGATTATTTATTTGTAATTTCTTAAGTACTATGGAATTCGAGTCGTCAAATAAGTCCAAATTCATCGAAAACGTTGCTCGATAACAATCACGAAATACGTTGATTAGGTCTATGTCAGCAATCGTCAAACTCAGCAATGTCAATGTGCACAGGAAGTAGTTCTCGTCAATTAATTACACGTGATTAAAAGTTGAACACATTAATAATGAATATTTATTAATTATGCAATGTAAGTACATGGTAAGTGAACTATCTAATTAAATATGCATGTTACTGCGCAAGGTCACAGCATAGGATTAAGCGCACTTCTGCGATGGCGCGGTAAGTTTTCATTTGTCAAACTAATTTTGTGCATTATTTTTCTTTTTTTTATAAAATGGCATTAGCTGGGGAGAGGGCTAAGCTCCCATACCAGACCTCACCCCCTTGTCGTACATTACTTACTGAAGTTTCTAATTAATTACAAAAAAGGACGTTCAGCAAACCGGACATACGTGTGGAAATTTTTTTCTACGTTTCAGAAGCAGCTGTTGCCTCATAGTCAGTTTCTCCCAAATGTTTTGTAATTAGCTGGGGACCCACCCTCATGACACACAAAACCAAAAAAATGATGAAAATGTTTGCTTATTTAATGCCATGACAAGTTGCATAGTAACAAAAGTAAACATTGTCAAACTATTTCTACCGCCCAAAAAGTTACTAAAAGAATAGGAGATTTAGCACTGGAGATTATGGCAATAATGGGCGGCATAGGAAACAATGTTACGGGAAGACCTGTTTATGTTATAGCGACCACGTTAAAACCTGGTTATCTAAGGACCACCCATGAATCTACATTCTATCCCAGGTGTTACATAGAAACTATAGCATTCTTCAAGGATTCAGCAGAAAGACTGTAGTAAGACATGCAGACTCCACTATGGTTCAGTTGCTGTGGTTCAACGAGTTTATTTACGTTACAAAATATTTTCTTTCGACATGGTGCAATTTATACCAATAACACTAGTAAAAGGCCTCCCATACTCGTTACTAGGGATGTTAATACCCGGGTACGTTGAATCCCGAGACCCGAACCGTCAATCCCGGGTCCCGACTGGGACCCGAAAGGGCCGAAACAGACGCACTTA